>PVBE010802984.1_pt1 | contig 47280 bp, 34 predicted proteins | sample 1631181 | NCBI WGS metagenome assembly PVBE01 (sample SAMN08397723, study PRJNA350692) | Marine metagenome, whole genome shotgun sequencing project. | isolation source: water | place: Pacific Ocean | collected 2012-04
CTACTTCTGCGATCCTCGCGGACAGATCATGGTCGAGGGGAGCCGCGACGATGACGAAGTCGTGATTGCCGATCTCGATCTGGACCTGATCGAAGAAGTCCGGAATACATGGCAGTTCTTCCGCGATCGCCGCCCTGAGACTTACGGGGCGCTGACCGAGGGATGAGTGAATCACTGAGCAACGCTGACCTCGCGCCGGTTCCGCCGGAAGGGCGAACGTGGTCGAAGTGGAATATTGCTGCGTTGTGGATCGGCATGGCGGTGTGTATCCCGACCTACATGCTCGCTGCTGGCATGATCGCCGTGGGCATGACGTGGCTGGAGGCCGTGGTGACGGTGCTCCTTGGAAACCTCATCGTGCTGGTTCCGATGATTGCCAACGGGCATGGTGGGACAAAGTACGGCGTGCCATTTCCGGTGCTGGCCCGCGCGAGTTTTGGGACTGTGGGCGCCCACGTGCCGGCGATCGCTCGGGCCATCGTGGCCTGTGGTTGGTTCGGTATTCAGACGTGGATCGGCGGGGCGGCCATCTACTCAATTCTCGTAACGCTCGATTGGATTACGCCGGCAACCGAGGCCAACATCCTTCCGTTTCTGGGCATCTCGTCTGGGCAATTCCTGTGCTTCCTGATGTTCTGGCTGCTGCACGTGGCGATCGTGGTGACGGGCATCGAGTCAATCAAGTGGTTCGAGGTCTACGCGGCGCCATTCTTGATCGCCTGTGGCATCGCACTCTTAATATGGGCATTTGTAGCGGTCGATGACACGGCGGCCCTCTTTACAACCAGCACACCGCGACCGGATGGTGTGTCATTCTGGTCAATCTTCTTCCCGCAACTCACCGCCATGGTCGGATTCTGGGCGACGCTCAGTTTGAATATTCCGGACTTCACCCGGTACTGCCGGAGTCAGAAGGATCAGGCCGCGGGTCAACTCATCGGTCTGCCTTCGACGATGACGCTGTTCTCCTTTGTGGGCATCATCGTGACTGGCGCGACGGTCGTTCTCTATGGCCAAGCCATATGGGATCCGGTAGAACTCGTGGCGCGTATGGGTTCGTCGTGGATTGTGGTGTTGTCGATGGTAGCGCTGCTGATCGCCACGCTCTCGACGAATCTCGCGGCCAATGTCGTCAGTCCGGCCAATGGATTCTCAAATCTGGCGCCGCGCTGGATCAGCTTCCGCACCGGCGCCCTCATGACGGCCGCGATCGGCATCCTCATCATGCCGTGGCGTTTGATGACCGATCTCTCCGACTACATCTTCGTATGGCTCATCGGGTACAGCGCCTTGCTCGGACCGATCGCAGGCATCATGCTGTGTGACTACTTCGTCATCCGCCGTACCGAACTCGATGTCGAAGCGTTGTATGACCCCGAGGGCGAGTACGCTGGCATCAGCCTGGCCGCCATGCTCGCGCTGGTGCTTTCAGTGCTTCCGAATCTGCCGGGCTTCATCAATGCCGTCACCGGTACGGCTGGAACCGAAGAGGCCTTCTTTCACGCGTTCTTCGACCAGATCTACGGGTACGCGTGGTTCATCGGCCTTCCGCTCGCGATGTTCTTCTACTGGCTCTTCAAGATCAACTCGGCTGCGCTCTCTGGAGCAGGCTCGCTGCGATTTCGATGAATTGATCGAGCAGTCAGCCAAGCGATCTACCGCCGGAAGGGTGTAGTGAACCTTGAACATCGCACCCCACGTTAGACTTTCCATCACTGGAGACAACCCCACATGACCGATCACCCCGTGATGCCGGCCTGTACGCATCAGCCGCGACCTTATGACGGACCGTCCCGCGAATCAGTGCTTGACATGCGGCGTGAGTTTCTCACGCCGGCCTTGGTGACGTATTACGCCGAGCCAATCATGATCGTTGAGGGCCATATGCAGTGGCTCTTCGATGAGACGGGCCGACGCTACCTCGATGGCATTGCGGGCATCGTCACTGTTTCGGTGGGGCACTGCCATCCGAAAGTTGTTGAGGCCGTTCGAGAACAGAACGAACGTTTGCAACACACGACGACGATCTATCTCAATCCGAACATCGCCCAGTTTGGCAAGAAACTTATATCGACCTTCCCGAAGGATTCAGGATTGGGCGTGTGCTACTTCACCAACTCGGGCAGTGAGGCCAACGAACTGGCCATGCTGATGGCCCGGTTGCATACCGGTAATTTCGACATCCTCGCACTCCGCAATGCGTATCACGGTCTGAGCAATCAGGCGATGGGACTCACCGCGCTACACAATTGGAAGTATCCATACCCACACGGATTCGGCGTAAAGCACGTCAAGGCGCCCGATCGATACCGCGGTCCACATGGCTACGACGACCCAGACGCGGCCGCGAAGTATGCGGCCGAGGTCGAGGATGTGCTGCTCCACGCCACGTCTGGCGCAGTCGCCGGCTTCATCGCCGAGCCGATTCAGGGTGTCGGCGGAACCGTCGAATTGCCGGATGGGTACCTCGCCCGCGTGTATGAAATGATCCGCGCTCGTGGCGGTCTCTGCATCAGCGATGAAGTGCAGACCGGTTTCGGCCGTACCGGCACAGCCTTCTGGGGCTTTGAGAATCAGGGTGTCAAGCCCGACATCGTCACGATGGCCAAGGGCATCGGAAACGGTGCGCCCCTAGCGTGCTGTGTGGCGCGGGCTGAGGTGGCCGACTGCATGAAGCAACGCCTGCACTTCAACACCTATGGTGGCAATCCGGTTTCGATGGCGCAAGGTCTTGCGACACTCGACGTGCTGCTTGAAGACAACGTGCAGCAGCATGCCGCTGATGTAGGCGGGTATCTCAAGCAGGGCCTTGAGGATCTGCAGTCGCGGCATGCGATCGTCGGTGATGTCCGTGGTCAGGGACTCATGCTCGGCATGGAACTCGTCACCGACCGCGATGCCAAGACGCCCGCGACGGCCGAGACGGCTACCGTGCACGAACGCGCCAAGGATCTCGGCCTGCTCATCGGCAAGGGTGGCTTGTATGGAAATGTGCTTCGCATCAAGCCGCCGATGTGCCTTGAGCGGGAAGATTGCGACTTCATGTGCAAGGTGCTGGATATTTGCCTGAGTGAGGTGTCCTGATGTCGCTGCTGATCAAAGACGGACGCGTGATTACAGCCGATGCGGACCGAATCGCCGACGTGCTCATCGAAGGTGAGCAGATCACACAGGTGGGAGAATCGATCGAGTGCCCAAATGCCGATGTCATCGATGCGTCGGGTAAGTACGTCTTCCCAGGATTCATCGACCCGCACGTGCACATTCACTTGCCGTTCATGGGGACCAATGCCATCGACGATCACGCCTCCGCTACTAAGGCGGCGCTCGCGGGTGGCACGACGACTCTGATTGAGATGATCTGCCCGGGTCCGGACGACGAACCCAAGGCTGCATTCCACGAGTGGAAGTCGCTGGCGGAAGCGGGGGCGTGCTGTGATTTCTCCTTTCACCTCTCGGTCGTGCGCTTTGATGAGTTGGCCAAAGAGCAAGTGCGGGACTTGGTAGCCAACGATGGGGTGGCATCGTTCAAGGTTTTCCTTGCCTACAAAGGGGCGCTGGATATTGCTGACGAGCAGCTCTTTGAACTCATGGAGATCGCCCGTGAACTGGGCGTCATCATTACGGCTCACTGCGAGAATGCCGAGGCGGTCGATGCGATGCAGAAGCGTCTGATCGATTCGGGGAAGACCGGTCCGGAGTGGCATGAGCCATCGCGGCCGCGATGCGTCGAGGCAGACGGCGTGAGCCACCTGTGCACTTTTGCGGAGTTGACCGGGGCTCATGTCTACATCGTGCATACCTCATGCAACGCCGCGGTTGATCGGGCGATAGCCGCGAAGGACCGAGGCGTCAATGTTTTCGTTGAGGCGGTGGCGCCCCACTTGGTTTTGGATAAAACGTACGCCGAGCGAGGCGATTTTGAAGGCGCCAAGTTCGTCATGTCTCCGCCGCTTCGAGACAGTGAGGAGCACCCCCATCTCTGGAAGGCGCTGGCGAGTCGTGACATGGTCACGATTGGAACCGATCACGCGCCCTTCAACTTCCATGGGCAAAAGGATATGGGTCGCGATGCTTTTACGCTGATCCCCAACGGCATTCCTGGTGTGCAAGAGCGAGTCGATCTTATTCACACACATGGCGTGTGCGCTGGGCATATCGACTTGCAGACGATGGTCGATGCGTGCAGCACACAGGCCGCCAAGATCTTTGGCATGTATCCCCGCAAGGGCGAGATTGCCGTAGGGAGTGATGCTGATGTGGTGATTTATGATCCACACTTCACGGGCGTCTTCACCCACGCCGATGCCGAGAGTCAGGTTGACTACAGCGGCTACGAGGGTATGAAACGCAAGGGGCGCTGTGAACTGGTCATTCGCCGAGGCGATATAGTCGCCCGCGACGGTCGCTATGTCGGCGTCGGCGGCGGTGGACGCTACCTTCCTCGCATACCGAACCACTGACCGTCGGTCGATGGGGAGCGTGTGGGAGGGGAATGTGATTAGTCGTTCGACACCAGTTTGTTGGACTGCTCGACGAACTTGTCGCCTTCCCACTGCGTGTCCTTCTCAATCATGCCTTCGCGTCGGGCCTTGGCGGCGGATTTGGCTTCAGTTTGGCGGCGGACGAGGTCGGCGTGGGTGCTGAAGTAGGGGAGGCTGGCGCCGCGGAAGTCGTCGACCGACTTGAAACCATGCGTGTCCATGAAGGCCGACAGTTGCTCACACATGTTGTTGACCATGCCATAGCCGTGGATCATGACGCCTGTGCAGACCTGCACGGTGTGGGCACCAAGCAGAATGAACTGCGCCGCATCTTCGCCGGACTCCACGCCGCCGATACCACTGATCGTGCGGTTGGGGTAGTCCTGAGCCATCATCTGCGCCAGTTCCATCACCATGCGAAGGGCGATGGGGCGCACTGCCTTGCAGGAGTAGCCACCAGGAACGGTGTAACCCTCGACGGTGGGCATTGGTCGGAGCGTCTTGAGGTCCACGCCCATGACGCTGAGAATGGTATTGATCGCGGCAAGCCCATGGCAGCCAGCTGCCAGCGCGGCGCGTCCGGGTTCGGCAATGTGCGTGACGTTGGGCGTCATCTTGGCCCACACGGGAATCGTGGCCGCTTCCATGACCCAACCACTGACCTCTTTGACGATGTCCGGGTTCTCACCCATGGCCATACCCATTTTCCGTTCGGGTAGACCGTGTGGACATGAGAAGTTCAACTCGAAGGCATCGACGCCGGCATCCTGACACCGCTCTACGATTTCCACCCACGCATCGTGGCGATATTCCTCCATGATCGAGGCGATGAGAATGCCATCTGGATGCTTGTCCTTGATCTCCTTGAACTCATCGAGCCAAGTTTCAAATGAGCGGTCGCTGATGAGTTCGATGTTCTCCCATCCAAAGACTTCTTTGGATCCCTCCGCTCGCATCCGCGCGTATCGCGGCGCGACGTTGGTGACTTTGTCGGCTTCAAGGCTGATGGTCTTGGCGATGACCGCCCCCCAACCTTCATCAAAGGCCTTGTTGATTACATTAGCATTGGTTCCCGGAGGTCCCGACCCGATGACAAATGGGTTTGGAAGATGCAGTCCGTCGACGGTAATTGAGATATCTGCCACGATCGGATAGTAGCAGGCCGCTCACACGTACCGTGTTTTACGCGCAGGGTCCCCATTGAGAGAGCAATGCGAGCAAGTCATCCGTATCGACGTGCCCGTCTCCGGTGATATCGATGACAGGGTCGCTGGTGCCCCATGCTGCTATGAGCATGAGTAGGTCATTGACCCCGACGGCTCCGTCGCCGTCAAAGTCAGCCGGGCACGGAGTGCCACCGAGTGTTCCATCGGTGTGGATGTTCTGCGCGTAGATGCGTTGCGAACCATCTCGGGTGTCAGACCAGCAGGCGATGAGTTGGCCGTCATGCGATGTGGCGCTGAGATCTTGACGCGAAATCGAAGGTGTTCCAATCGACGTGGGGCCAAAGACTGTATTCCAGGGCAGATTGCCATTTGGGTCGGCTGCTGCTGCCAGGACCGTGCCAACACCTGTGACGCTAGCGCTCACCCATGTGGCGGCGGCTAGTTCATTGACCTGCGCTGCGGAGAGGTCCAACACGCTGAGCGAACTGCTCAAGGGCATCACCTGTTCACCCGTCGCGCCTAGCAAACGATTGCCGCTCCGGTTGACTCGGTTGACCTGCACACCCGATTGGCTTTGGCCGCTGTTCTGCCGAGCCCAAAACACGGTGACTTCGTCGTTGATTGGATCATGGCAGGCGGCAGGGGAGACATGCGCCATGCTGGACTCGGTTGTGAGGGCCAAGCCATTGCTGCCAAGCAGCACTGTGCCATCTGCATCGATCCACTGAACAAATATCATCAACGGTGATGACGTATACCAACTCAAGACAGCGCCGCCGGAGTCATCGCTGATGAATTCAGGAAACGCGCCGTACTGCAGGGAACTCGATGTGAAGACATTCGTTAGCCCCCACGTGACCGTGCCGGCGGTGCTGATTCGTGCGGCCTTCAATCTCTTGGGTCCGCTGAATGATGTGTAACTCACGAAGGATGCGATAACGTGCTCGTCCCCGCTTGAGTGAAGATCAGACACGATCAGTGTCCCGCCATCGGAGATCACTAATTCAGTGAACCACGCGGGCATACCGTTTGTTGCGATCGCTTGGAAGTGCGAGTCGGAGTCAACGCCCCATCCGATGATCGTCCGAGTATCGTCACCTCTGCAGATCTGTGCGTTGGCGGTGTAGCCACCACCACCGCCGAATTGATGTTCCCACGCCACACTGCCATCTAATGCAATCATTACCGCGTAGGTCGCGGCGCCGTCCGACCATGCTAGCGCTGCATTGTCCCCACCGACGCACGCGAGATCGAAGTCCTGAACCCACGACAGCGATTGATCTGACACTAACACCGGCGCTTCAAAGACAGGTGTTCCGTTTGCGTCGAGTCGTTGAATGGAGACGTCGTACCCGGAACTCGAGTCGTACCACGCGATCCAGGTGTCGCCTGTGGATGTGGATGCTGCGTGTGAGATGACGCACCCGGCGTCCTCGCCTGAAACGAGCGTATTGATGGATGCATCGTCGGACCACTGTCCCATGGATGCGGTTGCAAGCAATAGAATTGACAGAATGGGGGCGGTATTGAGCATCACGTCACCATAGCAGGCGGGGGTCGACTTCCAAGTAGCAAGTAACGATCCTGTCACAGTTATCGCTCAACGCCAAGTATTAGGGCAGGGCTACTGATCCCCGTTGTCGCGAACCCCCAGCAGTTTGGGCTTCGATCCATATCGCGTCTTCCTTGCTGACTGTGGCTGGGACCTCAACATGCACATGGAAGTGACGTCCACTGCGGTCGGCCTTGGCCTTCATGGCCCCTGCGCCAGATTCACTGCCGATCCAGACACGAAGTGTGTCTGGTGTTGGGCCGGTGGAAACTTCGATTTCGATGTGTAGCTCACTTCCGGTCGCCGCATTACCGCCGATGAACACGGTCATGGTGGTTCCATCGATCGTCACATTGCGTGATGTTTCGGTGTCGCTATGCCCATGTTCATGGCCAGCGGGGGCCGGTGGGCCGGCGGTTGTGGGCGCTTGGGTGTGTTCGTTGTCATTCGGCGTCGCATTCGAGGAATCTTCGGAGGAATTACCGCAGGCCACCAACCAAAGGACAATCGCAGCGAAACTGAGCACATGAAAGAATCGGGTCATGAGATCTCTCCGATTGAAGTCTTAGCGTGAACGGAGCTAGCACGACGCGGCGCGCCATCCTTAAAGATGAGATTGAATCCCGCCGGCACAACCAACAGGTTCAGGATAGTCGATGTCAGCAGACCTCCGAGCGTCACAATAGCAAGAGGCGCCAGCAACTCACTTCCGGGACGCCCCGCAGCAAGAGCCAATGGCGCTAATCCAACGGCAGCGGCTACGCCCGTCATGAGAATGGGAATAAGGCGTTCCATGGAACCTCGCACAACGGCATCGATGGGGGAAGCGTCTTCACATTCCATGAGGTGGTTGTAATGGTTGATAAGAAGGATGCCGTTACGCACCGCGATGCCAAAGACTGTGATAAAGCCAACTAGGCTGGCAATCGAGACGACCGGGGCGGCGCCGATGGAGGTCAGTTGAATCGCCACGACTCCGCCGATGAGCGCCAAGGGAAGATTGACCATGACTAATAGGGCCGAACGCCAAGTACCTGTCGAAATTTGGAGCAGCATGAGCATCACCAGCGCGATGATCAAGCCCGTGGCTAGGATGGTCCGCGATGCCGATTGCTGCGCTTCAAACTGACCGCCGTAGACGACGGTGTTGCCGGTTTCCTTAATGATCGGGTCCACGCGAGCCTGTACTTGTTCGATCAGATCACCAAGATTGGAATTCTCGCCGACATTGAGTGAGATGACAGCTTTGCGGCGCGCGTTTTCCCGGGTGATGAGGTTGCTGGCACGCTGCGGTCCGATGTCCGCCACGTCACGGAGCATGACTGTAGCCCCGTCGCGACCGTGCAGCAGCAAGGTTTCGATCTGTTCGATGCGTTCGCGTTGATCGGGCGCCAGCCGAACAACGATGTCGTACTGCTTGGCGCCCTGATTGACAACGTCAACGACTTCACCGTGCACCGCCTGCCGAACCTGTTCGGCGGCATCGGCGGGCGAAAGACCAACGGCGGCGAGATCTGCGTGGCGGTATCGGATTGGAAGTGATGTGATGAGCACTTCACGATTGGCGTTGACATCTCGGGCCCCTGGGATGGATTTGAGTTCAGCTTCAATGCGTTTGGCGACCTGACGAAGTTGGGTGAGGTCTTCGCCGTACACGTTGATGGCGATGGATGCCGGCGTACCAGAGAGAAGATGACTGAGCCGATGTTCGATCGGCTGACCGATCATTGTGGTGATGCCAGGCACTGCACCGAGCACGGCATCGATCTCGCGTCGAATGACGTCGCGGCTCTGTCCTTCCATGACGACGACTTCAATCTCAGAATTACTCACCGGTTCGGCGTGTTCGTCGCGTTCGGCACGGCCGGTTCGTCTTGAGACCGAGCGTACGCCGTCGATGGCGATGAGCCGTCGTTCGACATTGGTGGCAAGTCGATGGCTCTCGGCCAGCGAGGTTCCCGGAGGCGCCGAGAGGAAGACCGTAAAGGTGCCTTCGTTGAACGATGGAAGAAACGACGTGCCGAAGGTGGAGGCCAGTAGCAGCGAGGCGACAATCAGAATCGCAGCTGCGGAGAGCACCCAGAGGCGTGCGGCAATGGCGGCGCGGAGGGCGGGCTCATAGATGGACTTAAGCCATGCTGCGAGCCAACTGTCGGAGTTACGGGGATCATCCGAATGTCCCTTGAGCAGCAGGCTGCACAGGGCCGGGGTGAGCGTGAGCGCCACGAGAAGACTGGCGCCAATTGGAATCATGTAGGTCAGCGCGAGCGGTCGGAAGAACCGCCCTTCGAGTCCTTGCAAGAAGAGTAGGGGCACGAAGACCATCATGATGATGATGGTGGCAAAGACCATCGCTGGGCGAATCTCATTACTGGCATCGAAGATGACTTTGATGAATCCGACTCGCTCTGTGACGGGGCGAGCGGCATTTTGCCGCAGGCGGCGATGGACGTTCTCGACATCGATGATGGCGTCATCTACGAGTACGCCGATGGCGACAGCCAGACCGCCGAGCGTCATGACGTTGAGTCCCAACGATGCTGCGTCCATGAGCAGCAGCGTGATGGCCAGCGATACGGGGATGGCCGTGAGCGTGATGATCGTCGTACGAATGTTCATGAGGAAGAGCATCAGCACGATTGCGACGATGATGACGGCCTCGAGCAGCACCGATGTGACGTTGCGGATCGAGCGACTGATGAAGTGTGTTTGTCGGAACACATCGCGGTTGAGTTCAATGCCAGTGGGGATGACCGACTCGACGCCATCGAGCAACGTGTCGATTTGGTCGGTCAACGCCAAGGTGTTGGTTCCTGGCGACTTTTGAATCGACAGAATGACCGCGGGCATTCCGCGTTCGGATGCTTCGCCGCGTTTGAATGCTGGCCCGAGCACGACATCGGCGACCTGTCCAATGGTGACTGGGACACCGTCCTGGTAGGTAACGATGGTGTCGGCGATGTCTGAAGGTTGTTGCACGCGACTCTGCTGACGCAGGGGAATTTCTTGATGATCGACATCGGGCAGGTACCCGGCGCTGGCGGTGCTATGCGCGCCACCCGCAGCCTGAACAACTTGGGAAATGGTCAATCCAAAAAGCCGAAGCCGCTGCTGGTCAACATTGACTTGATACTCAGGAAGATCACCACCAATGGCCACAACCTGCGCGACGCCTGGTACAGCGAGCAGTCGATTCCGTAGATCAAACTCTGCAAATGAACGCAACTGGGTCGGATTGGCGCTGCCATTGGGCGATGACAGCGAAATGAGCATGATCTCGCCGGCAATCGACGAGATGGGCGTGATGGTCGGAATGATGCCTTCGGGGAGTCTGTCTTGTACCGCTGTGAGGCGTTCGGCGACGAGTTGCCTCGCGTCGTAGAGATCGGCGCCCCACTCAAGGTCAACCCAGACGATTGATAGACCGATAGCGCTGGCGCTTCGTACGCGGCGGACATTGGGCATGCCGTTGACCGCAGACTCGATGGGGAAGGTGACGTACTGTTCGACTTCGTCGGCGGAGAGCCCGCCGCTTTCGGTCATCACCACCACTGTTGGCGCGTTGATTTCGGGAAAGACATCTACGGACATGGCCGGGAGTTTCCAGCCAGCCCACACGACAAGCAGCGCAGCGGCCAACATGACCAGCGAGGCGTACTGAAGTGAAGCTCGTATCAATGCACGCAACATGTTTTAGTGACTTTCCTCGTGGAAGGTGCCATCGGAGTGAAAGTGACCACCCTTGGTGGCCGCCGGACTTGAAGCAAGCATCAGTTGGTATCCGCCGTCGAGCACGACTTCATCGCCTTGGCGAAGACCACTGAGAATGGCAACCCAACGTCCATCATTGGGGCCCAGATCAGCATCGATTCGAATGACTTCATCAGGATTGCTCGGGTTGCGCCGAAACAGCACCGCGTTGAGTCCATCCTGCTGAATGGCGCTTATGGGAATCGCTAGTTCTTGCGAAGCATTAGAGTCCGTCACGATTTCCAGTTGGGCTGTGACACCAGGGCGTGCCCATGAAGCCAATGCATCGGGTGTGACATAGAGGTCGATGGTGCGCGTGTCGGCATCGCCACGAAGCCCTAGTTGCAATGTGCCAGTCATGGCGTCGATCAGACCGGTGCCGCCGGATGTGGATTGGACGATTCGGGCAGTTTGGCCATCGCGTAGCGCGGCTAAATCGCTTTGGAGGCCAGATGCGTGCACGCGAAGGCGTTCGGGTTGAACGACGGTGAGCACCTCTGCGTGCGCCTTGGCGCGGGTTCCATTGGTCATTGCAATCGTATCGACGCGACCCGCTGCAGTGGCGCGGGCGGTCAGTCGGGAGACCACCTTCCATCGCGGCGAATCGGTGTCATCGATCGACTTCAGTTCGTCGGTGCTCAGTCCAGTCAGGGATGCGGCTGTCTGCATCAGGAGGTGCTCGTGCGTGTACGCAGCCTTGAGTTCAGCAGCAGTTCGCGAGCGGTCGGCCTGCATAACCGTATGTTTTTCCTGCATGCCCGCAAGGTCCTGCTTGGCCTTAGCCACCTCAGACTGCGCCTTGGCGATGGCCGAGGCACGCCCACCGGCGGCTTGCTGAAGTTGCAGCAGTACATCAATACGTGTCTTCCAGACGTCAATCCGTTCCTGCAGAGCGGTCTCTTCGCGATCGTGCGCTTCGAAACGGGTGGGGTAGGTCAGCGTTCGCAGTTCCAACTCGTCGATCGTTGCGGTCGTCGTGGCGATCTGCTGCTGCAGTGTGCGCCACTCGGGCGAGTCGATTTCGAAGAGTGGGGTGCCCGGCTTGACTACGTCGAATTGCTTGACCAGCAGTTCGAGTCGCCCGTTGGCCATCATGCGGTATTCGCGGCTGGCATCGGGAAGGAGTTCGAATCGCCCTGGGGCGCGAATGACTTGTTCGATGTGCCGGGGCTCAACCGTTGCGAACGTGATGCCAAGGTTGTCACGCACCGCTTGACTGATGGCGATACGGTTGGTGGGCAGGCTTGGTGTGTCCGCACTGTGTTGAGATGCGACAGTAGTTGGTGGCTCACTGCGGTCGCACGCGACCACTGTACAAACTGAAAGCATTGCAATGAGAATCCGTGCATGGTTCATGAGGGCACCTCGGTGGAGGGTTGGGCGATCGGTGCGGGGTGTTGTGGTGAGTCAGGGCCGTATAGTTGATGCAGGGCGATGGACGCCTGCTGTGCACGCTGCTGCAATTCCAGCAGTCTTTGCTTGGCCGAGAGATGTCGAGTCGTGGTGTCGAGCATCAGCAGGGCATCGATTTCACCCAGTTCGGCGACACGACGGACTTCTTCGGATTGCGTGTCGAGCAGTGGGATCATGTGCTCGCGGTACCGATTCATTTGATGTGTGGCGGTGTTGAGTGTTAGGCGTGCCTCGGTGACGGCACGTTCAAGGTGTGCCAGAGTTGTTTCGGCGCGGGCCCGGGCGACTTCTCGCTGGGCGCGGGCTGTGGCGATGGGTCCTCGGTTGGCATTGAATATCGGAATCGGGACGGACACGCCAAACATTGCGCGGGAGTCATTAAATTCCGTTCCGTATCCACCACCGACGACGATGTCGGGGAATTGCTTCCGGACTTCCAGGCGCAGTGTGTCCTCGGCGACGCGGTAGGCAGAGATGTCAATAGCCAACCGGGTGTTGGACTCTATGAGGCGGGCGGTGTCCTCGTCCATCATGGGCGGTCGTGTTGAGGCTGTGCTGGGAAGGAACTCGAGGTTTGAGTTTGGTGGAAGGCCGAGCAATTCCAGCAGCACCGTGTGTGTGTGCACAATATTCAATTCGGCCTCAGTGCGGCGAATCTGAAGATCTATCAATTCGATCTGAAAGAGGCGTCGTTGGGTGCGGGTGATTTCGCCTGCGGATTCGTATTGTGATGCCATTGCGGCAATGGGTTCAAGGTGAGCGATTGCGTCATCGATCAGGGCGACCTGCTCGGCGGAGACGGTCCATTCCAACCAAGCGGATCGTACATCGGCACGTGTGCGCCACTCGGCGTCGACAATTTCGCGAAGGCGCATTTCGTAGTGGGCTCCGGCGCGTTCCTTTTCGATATCAAGCCGACCCGAGATCGGGATGGTGAGACTGAGCATGAGGCCGTATTCGAAGGGGGATTGGGGGGAGATGATTTCGGCGCCGTCGAATCCGAAGACGGGATCTTCCCAGAGCCCGGCGTTCTCCCAGTCGGCCAGCGCGACGCCAGCTTCAAGTCGCGCGATGCGGAGTTCTGGATTGAAGAAGAGCGCGAGCACTTCTCCCTCGGCAACAGTCAGCCCGTCGGCGGGATCAAAGCGACTGGGAATTTCATGACCGGCCGTTAGGCGGTGGGCGAAGGCCGATAGGGGTTCCACCTCGATGAGGCGGTGCTGCAGCCGATCGCTGTACCGGGCAAGATCTAACGGCGCCGGTTCGTAGGATTGGCATCCTGCAAGCACGGTAATAGCCAAGGCAGTACCGGATAGCGTCCGTGGCGGTCGCCACTTGGGTGGGTGTAGATGAGAAGACATACGAACTCCTGTTCGATACGACGGGGCGGACGCGCGCAGACAGTATCCGCGACACGTTGTGGGCTCGGATCGAATGGAATTCAGATGAGGAGGCGTGTGGTGCGCACAACGATGTGTCGTACGGATCCACCAGGATCGTCCCATTTGGTGGGATGTGCGGGACTCGTCCACACACTTGCACTCCTTGCTACCGAGTGGGGGAGCATAACTATTGGCATAGTACCATCTGGCAGGTCGATGTCGGGTGTTCCCGGTGTTGCTAGCAGCGTGACCAGCGCGAGTTCCAGATCGGTGCAGCCGCAGTCGTTGTGGTCTTCTTTGACAGTTTGCGCCGCGGGCCAACTTCCTTCGTGGCTGCATCCGCCGCAGCACGGCGTTGCTTCGACCACAACTTCCTGAATCGCCGCGTGGTCGTGTCCGCCACCCAGACAGATGAGGACACTGTCTTGCAAACCGCCAAAGACAGCTTGCAGGGTTAGGGCTGCCAGCAGCAGCAAGGTGGTAAGTCGGTGGAACATAGGCTGTTGATGATATCAGCCAGAAACGGGGTCACCGCAAGTGGATTTGTGGTGTTTCGTTGAGGATGCTGCGAGGAGGTTGCTGGAGAGGTGCTGGAGGCGGTTTTATCGGGTCGATAGCGCGGCGATAGGCGTGCGACCTAAATAGGTATATAGGGGGTTAGCAATGTTGGTCACCACGTTTTCGATATTGGGCAGGGTCGAGGCCATTCCCTGAAAACAGCACCATGCGCATGACATCTATGCCGATGGAGCCAACTCGTCGGGCATCTGATTGGGTAGCGTTCCCCAAGTGTGAACTGTGGACGTGTCGATGCGTCCTTCGGAGTTGGTTTTGAATTTGATGATCCATCCACCCTGTTCATTGCCGACGCGCCAAGTGGTCCAGCGATCCTGAGTCGTCCGGTAGGCCGGTGCCCCCCATGATGCTTCAACCTCGCGGAGTGTGTGGCCGTGCCAAGAGTCGGCGGACCAATTCAGTTTTGTTGGTTCGAGCAGCCAGTTGGGATGCAGGTCAGCAGAATTGTCAGAAGCAGGTATTTCATGGTGCGGAGTGTAGGTGATGTTTCTGACTGCCCACCCAAGATTGACACCCCAATTTGCCTGTATTGAAGCATTGTTGGTGTGTCTGGGCCTGTCAGCGAACCATTTTGGTGCTGCGATTGCTGTGTGCGTCGTGTCAGTGATTGGCCGCAAGTGATGCAACCGCTTCTTGCACATCGCTGTAGGGCGGTTCGTCACCGAGGCTGTCAGCGATCCACTGCCACGCAAGGGTGCCGTCCGCATCAATGACAAAGACGCTGCGATTGGCAACGTCGTAGCCACTCATGCCTGCCAGTGACTCGAAACGGATGCCATAGGCGTCAGTCGCGATTCGGTTGTAGTCACTCAACAGCGTGAAGTTGAGTTCATTCTTCTGGGCGAAAGCGGCCAGAGCGAATCGTGAATCGACACTGATGCCGTACACAGAGGCGCCGATGTCGTTGAACGACGAAATGACGTCGCGGAACATACACAATTCAGTTTCACAGACGCCGGTAAAGGCCGCTGGAAAGAAGGCAAGCACGACCGGGCCGCCGCGTTGCTCGCTGAGTGTCACGGTTTCGCCGTCGATGGCAAGGAGGGTGAAGTCTGGTGCGGGGGATCCGATGGTGGTATTCACGTCGCCCATGGTAGTGGCAGCTTTGCCCCAACTGCACGGTGTGTTCTTGGATCTGCGGATAAGGTGGGTGCTCGCCACGACGGAGCTTCCCATGTTGCCATTTCTTTGTATTGCCTGCTTGACACTCGCTACTCCCGAACCGCACCCCGAGATGAGGGCGATGCTTGAAGCGTCGAGGGCTCGCGATCCGAACCAACTGATTCAGGCCGATCCTCTGGAACTGCAGGCGATAGTCAACAGTGTCCCGAGGCCGTCCAGCGGCATCGAACTTGCCAGTGTGCGTGATGTCACGGTGCCGGGCGGCGCAGTCGGCGTGCCGTGTCGCTTGTATCACCCCGACCCTGAGACTCGATTGCCACTGCTCGTGTGGATGCACGGTGGGGGATGGGTGCTGGGCACGTTGGAGTCTGCTGATCCAGAAGCGCGCTTCATTTCCGTTGAAGGTGGTATCGCGGTATTGTCAGTTGGATACCGGGTGGCACCACAGCATCAGTTTCCCGCGGCCGCGGACGACTGCATACTTGCGGTGACATGGGCCATCGAACACGCGGATGAACTTGGCATTGATCCAACACGGGTTGCAGTCGGCGGCGACAGCGCTGGGGGAAACCTTGCGGCGTCGGTGTCCATGTCTCTGTCGCAGACGACAATCGACCCTCCCATCGCAGCACAATTCTTGGTTTATCCAGCGCTCGATGCCCTAGCCGACACACCGTCACGCCACGAATTTTCGCATGGGTACTTTCTAGAATCTCAGCACATGGCGTGGTTCTATGACCTCTATGCGCCAGATCATGAAGATTGGAATGATGCGCGGCTCTCGCCGCTGCGTGCTGAGTCCTTTGTAGGGTTGCCACATGCTGTCATTCTTCCTGCGCAACTAGACCTCTTGCGGGATGAGGCTGTGCAGTACGCCGTCAAGTTGATTGAGGCGGGCGTGGGGGTCGACCTGATGGTTGCTGAGGGTATGCCTCACGGCTTTGTGTCCATGTGGATGGAATCGCCCGCTGCGGCCAGTGAATTTCGTGCGGGAGTTGATCGTTTGGCTGCGGTGCTTCATGGAAGCCGGCCAGATACGGCGTCGCTCTTGGACACCAATATGGATGGTCTACTCGAGCCTTATGAAGCTGCCGATGCGATCCTCCGGATGCGTGAGGAGTATGAGGGGATGGACGTTGCAACGAGCGACATGCAGTTGTCCGCAGCATTGGCTCCTGCCTGGTGGCGGCAAGAGACGGATGAAATATGGGACGACTTGGATGCCAATTCCGATGGCGTTCTTGAGTTCAATGAGGTTGATGAGAGTTTTGTTGCACTGGCCAAAGAGTTTGATGAGAATAAAGACGGCCGAGTTGATCGTCGCGAGTTCGACACATTGGACGCAATGGAGAGTGACTTATATATCGAAATGGAGGCGTCATCACTCATGGACGAGTACGACGTAGACGGCGATGGAGTCATTTCTCGTGATGAGGCTCAGGATGATCCAGAACTCCATCAAGAAGCCGATGCCGATGGCGATGGTGTGGCGACGCGGGATGAAGTACTGCAGGCGATGATTGCGTGGGAACCATCGCTCTACTTTGAGGTAGAGGGGGACCGCGCCTTTGCATATGGAACCATCGACGGCACGACGCCAGGGCGAATAATGGAACTTCTGATGATGCATCCCGAGGTCACAACACTGGTTCTGACAGAAGTGCCCGGGTCCATTGATGACCACTCGAGCCTTCGGGCTTGTCGCATTATCAGGCGTCATGGTCTCGCAACGCATGTGCCTGCAGATGGGGAGATTTCATCTGGAGGTGTTGACATGTTCTGCTCGGGCATTCACCGAACGGCAGATCGTGGCGCATTGATCGGTGTGCATAGTTGGGGCGCCATTGGTGAGTCTGGCGATACTACGCCTCGGGATGATGAGGCCCATGACATGTATTTGGAATTCGGTCGAGAGATGGGTCTGCCCGATGAGTTCTATTGGTTCACGATCGAATCGGCTTCGCCGATGGACATTCATTGGATGACTCCGGAAGAGCTTCGGCGCTTTGGCGTGTTGACCGATGGTGACGCGCCGCCGATGTCCTCCGAGAACCAATTTGATGGCTTGTCTCGTTTATACGAGTTCGGCATCCAGCCCATTGATGCTCTTGATCATCAGTTGCATCGCGAAGGGTTTATAAAGGAGGCGCAAGTCATGGCGCCAAATGGAAAGCCCATACGCATCATTGCCCAGGCGGGCGTGCCGGACATCGTCGTGGCGCGTGCCCGCAATCTGCTGCGATTCTTTCTGACAGATGTGCCAGGGACGACGTTTGGCGCCGACAAGTCGGAGGTGGCCAACATGATGGCCAACAACCACGCCATGCTCATGATTCCTCGGGGGGCGCACCGTCCTGGGCATGAGCCAGACATAGATGCGCAGCCGCTGTTTCGTGATGAAACACCTGTGGATGGTTCTCGCTGGTATGTCACAAATGATTGGGAGCATCGCGATGCCGGGTTTGAGGAAATCTTTCATTTAGTTCATGATGCAGGCATTGGGACCTACATGCCTGGCGCCTTGCCTACGTATCAGGCTCAACTTGACCGTGAAGCGCGTGCGGCGATCCGCGAAGGTCGCTGGGGCATAGCCGTTGAACCAGGTGTGCGAGATTGGATCGATGAGTTGGAGCAAGAGGATTCACTCGCGCAGGAGTACATCGCTAGTGTGATCGATTCCTACTACGGACTATGGGGCGCTTTTGAGGAAGCGCCTGGTGGGATGTGGGGCATTTACATTGCTAAGAATCGTGATGAAGTTGCCAAGAACGATCCGCGTGGCAAGGAATTGCTCGAGTCCTTTCTTCCGCCAATGATGCACGGCTACGAAGCGCTGATCGACCCAGGATTCAGCGGGGAATTCATCATGGAGTTCGATTCAAATCAGTTGTATACACACAAGTCTCAGTACTACGTTGACGCAACCCTGACTGGCGATTTGAACAGTTCATTGCGAGGTAACGCGCACGACAACGTGCTGCGGGGGAATCATGGCGACAACCTTATTCGCGGCGGCGATGGTCGGGACACAGTGGTCTTCACCGGAGGGTTGGTTGAGTACGACGTCGAGCATGTGAACGGAATGGTGACCATCGCCGATACGGTGGCCGAACGTGATGGTACGGATCGCATTCAAGGTGTTGAAGTGCTTCGCTTCGCCGATGGAGAGGTCGAAGCGGGGCGGTGACCAATGTGACCTCTCGGAGGTTGTGGACGTCAGCTTCTATTGAGCGGTTGCGGGCATTTGTATGAACTTGTGCACGCGTCCGTAGGCGTTCCAATCCTGCACGTAAAGATTGCCCTGAACAGATGTGGCGGTTGAACGGGCGGAGCGGGCCGAACTTGAGTCAGTGCTTGTTTATTCACGTCGTGTGCGTGGCGACGTTCGATCGGCTGCGGGGCATTCTGCCGCTAACGAGTAATCAGCATTCGTTGCCGTAGGTCGCGAGTACTTCGAGCAGATCGTCTACCGAGAATACCGTTCCATAATCGGCGATGACGAGCAGTAGGTCTTTGACGTTGACAACTCCATTTCCATCGATATCGCCAGGGCATGGCGGGCTCTTGCTCAAGAAGATGCCACTGGCGTCGGGTCCACCAAGCGCCGCTGCTTCGGCGGCCGTGAGGCGACGATCAACGACGGCTGCTGCGGCGCAGTGCACGATCGAGACATCTGAATCGGGGCCATTGTCGGTGAGCAGCCAGATCGGCAGTCCAGTGCCAGCTCCATACAGCCAGTCCACACCCGAGTCGAGTTCCTGCACGGGCACACCATCGACATACAACTCGTTGGTCTCGCCAACATAGTCCACCGTATGCACCAGTCGGAACCACTGGCCTTGAGGCCACTGGCCATCACCAACAAAGCCCGACCCGTTGACATAGAAGCCGCCGTTGGAACAATCGAGGAAGAGTTCGCCATCATTTGAGTTATCAGCGTTGCCTTGCCAAAGACACTGTAACTCAGTCTGATCGGTATCGAGCATCAGGTCCCAGACGAAGGTGAAGTGACCGAGATCGCAGCAGCCTAGGCCAGCGTTGCCTGGAAGTTGCAACGACAGTTCGAGTCCCTTGTGATTGCCAAAGATGTTGTCCATGCGAATGGCGCGCGCGGGATTACCATCGATGTCAGCATCGATTAGAGTCCAGTCCACACCGTATTGCATTGATCGTGGGGTTAGCGTCGAGTCACCATGCTCGCTCGCCAGCGCGGAGTCGTCAGCGGGCGCGGGGTCATTGAATCGCCACTCGGCGAGCAGGTCTACAAAGACGCCGCGGGCATCGGGTCCGCCCAGATCGGCGATGCCGGCATCACCCATCATGTCGTCGACCAGTGCGATGGCGCTGCATGCGACGGGGCCAGTTTCGGAAGCAGGTCCGTCGTCGGTTAGGAACCAGATTGAGAGGTTGCTCGGGCCTCCCCACAACCAGTCGGGGGCTGAGACATCATCGGGGCCAACGACTTGCGTGCCATCGACGAAGATCGCTGCTTCGCCGGTGCTGTAATCGCCCCGTATGGCCAGTCGGAACCACTGCCCAGGTTGCCATGAACCACTGCCAACCAAACCTGTTCCGTTGATCCAGAAACCATGTGAATCCACATCCAACGCTGCTTCTACAGAATTGGAGTTTGTGTCATTGCCCTGAAAGAGTGGTACGCGGCCTGATTGACCTGGCTGGACGTACAAGTCCATGATGATGGTCCATCGATTGACATCACCACCGTTGCCAGGTGCTTGCCACCACGTACGAAGTCCTCGATTGGCACCGTGCATGCCGTACATCTGGAGATAGCGGCTGGGTTGACCATTGATGTGAGGCACATCGCCACCGGTACTGAGAATGCGCCAATCTAGGTTGTGCGTCATTCCGGTGGGGATGAGATCCGAAGTGCCGCGTGCGGATTCAAATGGTGATTCATCTTGCGGTTCCAAATCTTCAAAACGCCACTCGGAGGACCAATCGGTCGGGTAGTTGCGGTTGGTTGTGAATTCCCACAAATTTCCAGTGTGCACTTCTCCAGATCGATGCGCATCGACTCGCCAATAGATTGTGGTTTGCGAGGGCAGGTCATCAATCTGCAGTTCGGGGATGAATACTTCTGCTGCGAGATCAGCCTTTGTGAGGTTGGAGTCAAATCCCAGATAGACATCCCATGAGTCCGCGCCTATGCAACTGTTCCACTGCAAAAGTGGATTGCGTGAGGCGCCAGATTCCCCATCGGGTGGGCTTGGTGAGTCGTCGCCCCAATCGGATTCGCCAGACTCAAATGCAATTGGGGACGACCATTCGCTCCAGCGCAACCCGTCGTCGCGATATCGGACGCGCCAATACAAGGTTTCGCAGCCCGGGACGGATTGGCGGAGGGTGACGCGACTAATGGTGGGATCTGTGACGTAGTTTTCTGAGTACCAATAGTCGCCGTTTGCAGGGCGATACCAGTTCTCGCGGTTTTTCAGTTCGTCTACGACTGGTGCGGACCAGTCGTTGGAGTCAGTCGAGATCTGCCAGTGGCTGGCCAAAGCTCCGTCGCCATCGGTGTCAGCAAATGGCGATCCTTCGAGTGCCACTGCCCATCCAGTGCTTGGGGCATCGCTTTGGGTTGGGAAGATGCCAGTGGGTGTGGTCGGTGAGTCGTTGTAGCGACGGATGGTGATGGTGTCGACCAACTCATTGTCGCGGGCGATGACTTGGTTGCCGCGACTGACCCGCCGCAGTTGCAACGACGGGTTGTCGCCCGCTTGCGTATCGAACACGCAGAATCCATAGTCGACACGACTGACTGTAAAGTCAGCGTAGTCATTGTTCGGGTAGTAGCCCCAATAGTCGATCGACCCCATCGCCGAGGCGGCATTGACCATGAGGTGCCGGTGGTCACGTCGCTGCCCCCGCGAGTATCCGTGGGTATGGCCGAATACATGCACGCTTGGTTTCCCGGTTTGGGTTGTCCACTCCTCAAGTCGTTCGACCACTGCGGTGGTGAAACTTGATTCACCGGGAAGCCATTGTTCTGACTCATGTGGGTGGTGCAATTGCGCGACAATGAAGTCGATCTCGTCCATGTCGGCGGCCTGTGTGAGGAGGTCATCCAGCCAGATCAGTTGCCCTTCGCTGCCAATGTTTGAGTCAAGTGTGATGACGCGGACGTTGCTGAAGTCGGTGACATACCAGTTTTCGGTGCCACTTTCGGTTGGCAGATCGAAATATTCGAAGTACAGATCGGCATTTGCTTCGTGATTACCCAGTGCTGGAAGCAATGCAACTGCGCGTAGCACTGGACCGGCTTGTCCAAAGAAATGATCCGTCCAGTGTGCGTGGTTGCTACCAGTACTGACCAGATCGCCCGGGATAATCATGAAGTCGGTTGATGTGGCGAGTTCTTGCCCTCCGAAATCAAGCAATAGGAAGGGGATGATTCCATCGTTGATGATTTCGTCAAGTTTGGTATCGATGGCCCCAACTTGAGCGTCGGAGATCGCCAGAAAGTTGAGCGATGCCTCGCTGTCTGGCAAGGGTGTTGTCGTAAACGACCAGGTGCTGCTTGACGTGTTTTCCGTCTGTGCGCGATACCAGTACCTAGTGTCTGGATCTAGGCCAGTCAGTTGCACATGGTGGATGTGTGTTCCTGCGGATGATGTCTGCCAGGTGCCAGCTGTCTGGTTGCCCAGCATCGGTGAGATTCCCCAGAGAACTTCGCCAGCGGTGTCGGACTGGGTTTCGAATCCAATGACGATTGATGTGGGCGTCGGGTGTTGTAGATATGGCTCGACGAGCAGATCAGCGATCGCCAGATCGGTTGGCAGGATCGTGGCGAGCGCAAGGAGGCTGGCAGGGGCATTCCAATGTTCAATCATCGTGGTGATCTTGAGGATAAGAAGTGGTCTCCCCCCAACGATAGCGTTGTGGGTGCCATGTGCAAGTAGTTATGCCCCATCGGTTCGTCGTGGGTGCGTTGAGGCCATCCAGTTGGCATGGGTATCTACCTGTTGTGGGTTGGGATTACACAGAGAAGTCTCACGCACGCAGACTGCCATGGCCTCTGATACAGATTCAAATCGGCCGCTGGCGACCATTGCCAACAGTCCGACGCCATAGGCTGACCCGTCGGTGATGTTGACGCTGGCCACGGGCATTCCAAAGATGTTTGCGGCCATGGCACGCCACGGCTCGCTTTGAGCGCCGCCCCCAGTCATGCGAACGTGTGAGGGATGTTGGCCCACTGCCCGTACCAGATCGATGCCGTCACGCAGGCCATGCAAGATGCCCTCGAGCACGGCGCGGCTGAAGTGCGCACGACCGTGCTGCGCTGTGATTCCCGTGAAGGCAGCGGTGAGCGTGGGGTCATTGTGAGGAGTGCGTTCGCCGCTGAGGTATGGAGCAAAGGTCAACCCATCGCAGTCCGTCGGAATAGTCATGGCTTCATGAATGATCGCGTCAAAGTCCATGCCAGCGCAGAACGCGTCGCGGTACCAACGCAGGCTGCCTCCGGCGCTGAGCATGCATCCCATGAGGTGACACGTGTCTGGAACGGCATGACAGAATGTGTGCATCGCGCCCGTCGGATCGGTTGGCGCACCATCACAGGCTGCAAACACGACGCCTGAGGTTCCTAGATTCACCGAGATCACATGATCGTCGTTGATTCCACAGGCGATGCCTGCCGCAGCTTGATCTCCGGCACCGGCCACGACTGGAGTTCCGGCGCGAAGGCCGGTTTCACCAGCAGCCTCGCGCGTGATGGTTCCAGCGATAACCGAACTCTCAAGAACAGGAGGGAGCCAACTTTCATCAAGATCGAGCGCTGTGATGACATCGCGGGACCAAGTTCGCGAGGAAATATCCAGCAACGATGTGCCCGATGCATCGGTGACATCGATACCACGCTCGCCGGTGAGGTGTAGCCGCATGGCGTCCTTGGGCAGCAGGATGTGTTTGATACGGGAGAATGCTTCTGGTTCGTGCTCACGAATCCACAGAAGTTTGGGCGCCGTGAAACTGGTCAGCGCCGGCTTTCCAGTGATTTTGATCAGTTTGGAGCGGCCGATGTGCTTATGCATGTATTGGCACTGTCGATCGGTTCGCTGGTCGTTCCAGAGGATGGCGGGTCGAATTAACTTTAGATCTTCATCGAGCACCACCAACCCATGCATTTGGCCGGTCAGTCCGACGCACGCGATCTCGCTGCCCGACAGCCCCGCCTTCTTGATGGCCTCCTTGATGGCTTGGCAACAAGCTGTCCACCAATGGTGGGGATTTTGCTCGGCCCAGCCTTTTTGTGGAGTGGACAGGGGGTACGTGCTATGGGCCCGAGCGACTACGTCGCCGTTGGTTTGGTCGATGACCAGGGCCCGGGCACTGCTGGTGCCCAGATCGATGCCCAATACGAATGCAGGTTCGGCCATGGCGTGTTCAGGCTACCCAACGTTTGAGTCTCGCGTGGGCAGTACGATGCCTTGGTACAAGGAGGCCGACGGTCAATGGTGGATCAACCGATTCGAATGGGCATGGTGGGAGGTGGACGAGATGCCTTTATCGGCGGCGTGCACCGAATGGCTGCACGTCTGGACGACAGCATGCGTTTGGTCGCCGGCGCCTTGTCATCGACGCCCAAAAAGTCGATCGCCAGCGGGCGTGACCTTGGGCTGGAAGAGTCTCGCTGCTATGGATCGTGGCAGGACATGCTGACAACAGAAGCATCGCTGCCCGCCGATGAGCGAATCGAGGTGGTTGTCATTGTGACGCCCAATCATGTGCACTACGCCGTGGCCAAGGCAGCCATGGAAGCGGGGTTTCATGTTGTGTGTGACAAGCCGCTGGTGTTGACCACTGAGGAAGCGGAGGATCTCGCGGCGACGCAGCGGGGGGTTGGAAAGGTGTTCGCAGTCACTTATAACTACACGGGGTACCCGATGGTGAAGCAGGCCCGCGACATTGTGCAGTCGGGCGGAATCGGAGTCGTCCGCAAGGTGATGGTTGAGTATTTGCAAGGGTGGCTTGCGACGCCATTGGAACAATCGGGGCAGAAACAAGCGCACTGGCGGACCGATCCAGCGACCGCGGGCGCCGGGGGGGCAATGGGTGATATTGGTTCGCACGCGGAGAACATCATCTCATTCGTGACGGGCCTGGAAATTGCTCAACTGAATGCTCAGGTGGTGACGCATGTGGACGGTCGGAGTCTTGACGATGACACGACGGTTTTGCTGAGATTCAACAATGGTGCGACGGGTATCTTGACGGCATCGCAGATTTGCCCAGGTTGTCGCAACGGACTTGGACTTCGCATTTGGGGCGAGACTGGCGGTTTGGAGTGGAGGCAAGAGGAGCCCAATCACCTGATACAGACCTCACTGGAGGGTCCGGACATTGTGCATCGCACGGGGGATCCGTCGCTCTGCGACGCGGCCATTAGCGCGACACGACTTCCTGGTGGTCACCCCGAGGCCTTTGTCGAGGCCTTTGCGAATGTGTACCGAGGCGCCGCAGCGGCCATTCGTGCCGGGCGTGACGATGGTGAGACTTTCGGTTATCCCGATGTCCACGCCGGGGTTCGTGGCGTGAAGTTCATCAACACGGTTGTTGAAGGTGACGGTTGCGGTTGGATTCAATTTGTGCATTGAGCGCCCCCATGACAGATTTCTTCCCTGACATTCCAGCCATTGCGTACGAGGGGTCGGACTCACGCAATCCATTGAGTTTTCGTTGGTACGACGCAGATGCTCAAGTTGAAGGCAAGTCGATGCGTGAGCATCTGAAGTTTTCCTGCGCCTATTGGCACACGATGCGAAACTCGCTGTCTGATCCATTCGGTGTTGGTACTGCGCAGATGCCATGGGATGATGGAACGGAGTCGCTGGACAACGCATCGCTTCGAGTGGCGGCGTTCTTTGAGTTCCTCGACAAGATAGGGATTGACTACTACTGCTTTCACGATCGTGACGTGTCGCCTGAGGGCGCATCGATCGAGGAATCCAAGTCAAATTTAGCGTGCATCACGAGCGTATTGGAGAAGAATCAACAGGCCACTGGAAAGAAGTTGCTGTGGGGAACGGCGTGTTTGTTTTCTCATCCAATGTATGTACATGGGGCTGCGACATCGCCCAGCATCGAGGTGTTCACGCATGCTGCTGCGCAGGTGCGATCAGCCATTGATGCAACGCATAGATTGGGTGGTGGTGGATATCTGTTTTGGGGCGGGCGAGAGGGGTATGACACGCTTGTCAATACAGATATGTCTCGGGAACTCGATCACTTAGCTGCCTTTTTGAGAATGTCCGTTACGTATGCCCGTGAAATCGGTTTTGAGGGTGCCTTCTATCTTGAGCCCAAGCCCAAGGAACCGGCGACTCACCAATACGACTTCGATGCGGCCACGTGCTTGAACTTCCTTCGGGAGCATGATCTCCTTGATGACTTCTCGCTGAACATCGAGACCAATCACGCTACGCTCGCGGGGCACTCTATGGAGCACGAACTTGAGGTGGCAGCGTCGGCAGGGGCACTGGGCTCCATCGATGCCAATTGTGGACACCCACAACTTGGTTGGGATACCGATCACTTCCCGACCGACTTGCGCCTGACCACAGCGATCATGCGAATCGTGCTGCGAATGGGCGGTTTGACGGTGGGTGGCCTTAATTTTGATGCCAAGCGTCGCCGAGGTTCTTTCGAACCGATTGACTTGTTCTATTCCCATATCGCGGGAATGGATGCGTTTGCCAGAGGTTTGCGGATTGCCGCCGCGATTCGGGCAGATGGGCGGATCGATGAGATGCTTCTGAGGCGATACGAGAGTTGGAATTCGCCACTTGGAAAGCAGATTGAGGACGGAAACGGGACGCTTGAGTTACTCGAGCGGCATGCCATCAATTGTGGCCACCCACCCATTGAGTCAGGGCATGAAGAACTCATTCAATCGATTCTCAACGATCTGATGTGACTACCAAACTCTGAACTTCCAGCCACCCACCAAACTATTTTGCCACGCGTGTATTCCGCCGATGTGCTACCGCTGTGAGTTTCCCTGACTGAAAGTGGTGTTTGGTTCGGCGTTGTCTGCTTCCAATGCCAACGCTCGCGTGTTTTAGGTTCGCCCCACGCACAACGATTGCCCCTCATCTCAGGTTGGTCTGGGACTCGTGGGAGCCTTAGAATGGCACCTGCATGAATGCTGACTTCAGGACTATCGTTGAGTCATTGATGTCCATCGCTGCTGATGGAAGGGGCCAGTGATGTTGCGCCGACTGGCCGACTTGATCGTGGCTCGACCCTGGAGTGTGCTTGCTGTGGGGTTGATTCTTGCGGTGGGTGGCACCATTTTAGGTTTTTCGTTGGTTCGATTCGATGCCGATACGGACAGCCTGATCTCGCCAACACGCCCCTTCATGAAACGATACGACGCATTTAAGCGGAGGTTTGGCGACCTTGAGCGAATGTGGGTCGTTGTGGACGGTGGTGACAACGAAGCAGCAGCCCGGCGTGTTGTTGATTGGATTGAACCGCGACTTGCCTCGCTAGAGTTTCCCCAAATTGTTGCAAGGGTGAGTGTCCCCGAACAGGTACGCCTTACCGCGTGGTCTTCATCAGTCGCTGAGATTGATGCGATCGTGGATGCCTGTGCGGTGCTTGGAAATGCTACGCCTGGTAATGGACGATCGGCCGAATCGGTACTGGCCGCTGCAGCGGCGGATCTTCAAAGGGCAACGAGTCTCATCGGACCCGATCGTGACGAACGAATGCGACTCGCTCGTGGGGCCATCACGACACTGCAACTTGTGACCGGTCACGGGCTGCCAACCGACGATCAATATCTCACGTCTCCGTCAGGTCGCCTGCATTTCATAGGTGTCCTTCCCCACAAGGACTACGGCACACTCTCGGTCATCGAACAACCTCTTGCTGCGGTGCGAAACGTACTGGACCAAGCACGACACGAGTTTCCAAATATCGACATCGGACTGACTGGCAAGCCAGTTCTGCAGGCCGATGAAATGCGTACGAGCAACGCGGATATGGCCAAAGCCGCCATTGTTGCAATGGTGCTCGTCACGGTGCTTGTGATTGCGCTCCTTGGTCAGTGGCGGCGACCGCTTCTGGTTGTCGTGGCGTTTGCAATAGCTGTTGGATGGACGTGGGGGTTTGTGGCGATTGCCATGGGGCGATTGACGCTGCTGAGCATTGTGTTTCTACTGGTCATGATCGGAGTCGGTTTGGACTTTGGTGTCCACGTCGTGTCACGTCACTCTGCAGTGAGAGCTACGCTCGGCCGAGATCGGTCCCTGCGTGAAGTATTGGAGACAACAGGCCGAGCCAATGTGGTTGCGGCCCTTACCAGTGTGGCTGTGTTTCTTGCTGCGTTGGCTACTGACTTCCGAGGTCTTCAAGAACTTGGCATCATCGCCGCTGTTGGCATTGGTCTGAGTGTTGTGGCGATGTCGACGATGCTGCCGGCACTGTTGGTCATATTTGATCGCTTCATCACCGCCTCGCCACCTCCTCCGAAGCCTCCACGTGCCGTACAACGCCCACGTATCGTGCTGTGTTTGGCAGTGGTGACGGGACTGGTGGGGTGGTATTTCGCCTCACAACTGCACTTTGAAACCAATCTTTTGGCGTTGCAAGCGCCTGGTCTTCCTGCAAGCGCATGGGAGCGGCGAATCGCCGAGGACGCCGGAGCGCCGACCTGGTTTGCAGCCATGGAAGCCAAAGACCTTCAGGCTGCTGCGGAACTTACGCGAGCGGCAAACTCCGAACCACTCATCGGACGCGTTAGAAGTGTTCTTGATGTGATCTCGCCTGAGGATCCTGGCCAAACTGAGGCCAGAATGCACCTGGCCAATTGCACCACGCAGCCTGTCGTTACAGGTTCACCCGAAAGCAAGGCCCAAGTTGTCCTTGCGTTGCGATCGGCGTCCACCGCAGCCCAAACTGATCACCCAGATGATGCCGAAGAACTCGCCGCGCTTGCGGATCAAATTCAGGGCATGTCTGTATCACAGATTGACCACGGCGTACTGCGAGCGCAAGTATTTCTCGCTGATGCCAAGACTGGCGCTGCGATGTCTCTGCGAGAGGTGCTACCGGACTCCATCGCTCGTGAATCCATTTCGCCAGATGGCACACTGCTTGTCATGGTTCATCCGGTTGAGGATGTCTGGGATGAGCCCGCGATGGCTCGTTTTGTGGCGGCCATTCGGCGGGTGGATTCAGATGTGACAGGCGTTCCGATCACCCACCTTGAGTCGCTCCGTGACATGCGGAGCGGGTTTCGAACCATGACCTTGGTCGCGGCGGGGCTTGTAGTGCTCATTTTGATCTTGGAGGCATCTGGATGGCGAGAGCCATTGGTGTGCATTGTGGCATTGGCCATTGGGGCCGGGTGGACACTTGGTATGGCTGACCTCGTTGGCCTTCACCTGAACTTGGCCAATTTCTTTGGCGTTCCGGTGCTGCTGGGACTTGGAATAGACGGTGCCGTGCACATTGCACACCGCATTCGGCATGGAGAGACGGACGGTTCGACGCGCCGCGCAGTGCTGCTCACTGGGCTCACCACCATGGTTGGATTTGGAAGTTTGTTGCTCGCTTCGCATCGAGGCCTTGCAAGCCTTGGCGGACTTATGGCGATTGGATGTCTGGCGTTCTTGGTGTCGTCGCTGTTGGTTGTTCCCGTGGCTCTGCAGTGGTGGCGGCGATCGTCGAATTGACGTCAGACCACGTCTCCAAGTGCCCTGCGGAGCGGATCAAGTAATTCGCCAAACCGCTTTGCTCGTCCAATCGCCGATGTGTTGATGGGCTTGCGTACTTGATCCATACTTGGTGTGGCGGCGACCCGCTTTGACTCGTGAAATCGTAGTACGGCGTCGTCCCATGGTATTCCCAAGAACTCGAGAACATCACCAAGGACTTCCTTGGGGTTGGATACAAGCAGTTCGTACTGGACATCCAACATCGGGAGATCACATACTTCATGCCAGTGCGACATGATGCGCCGTTCCTGAACGATGGCGCGGCCAAGATGTTCTAGATCCGCCGTGAACGCCATGCGTGATGCGAAGGACTGGCTGAAGCAGGACACAGCGGTGTCCATGGGATCGCGCATCAAGTGAAGTACTCGGGCGTTTGGAAGTAGGAGCGAGGCGATTCCGACGTTCAAGTAGTTCATTGGTAGTTTGTCGACGATCAGTGGCGACTCTCCGACTTGCGCCCGCACTTCGTCGACGTAGATGTCACGCGCCATTGCAACCATTTCTGGTGTGACATCGGCAAGCGTGCCAGGAAACCGCTCCATGGGTCCTGCGGCCTCTGCCAATGCTTTGATGGCGTGGGGTAAGGCGGGGCTCTCTCCTACTGGCGCAATCATTGGGTGGCTTGAGAGGATCTGTTCTGTCAGCGTAGTGCCGCTGCGATACATACCAACGACCAAAATTGGAGTGAAGGGTGCCGCTGCTGCGCGAGGAAGGCTTGGAAGCTGCTTCTTTGACAAAGTGTTGATCATGCGGTCGACAAAGACTTGCCGCGCGTCAGGATCCCATCGACCGTTGTGGGCTTTGTTTCCCTGCGTCCAACAGCGGAAAGCATCTGAATATCTGCCAGACTTTTCGTAGGCACGACCAAGTCGCATCAACACATTGCTCTTGTGTGTGAGCGTTCCGCGTCCCGAGGCCAGATACTGTTCCATCACACCGATGGCCCCTGGAAGATCGCCGAGTTGTTGTTGCACACGGGCCCATGCGGACACGATTGTAAATGAGGGTTTTCCACCGGCAATCAGGGGCGCAAGCTGTGCCGCAGCACTTTCACTGTCCCCCTTTGACTCAAGCGTTTCAGACAGACCTGCGTAGGCAGTTTGTAAGTTGGCATCGAGCTCAATGGCACGCCGAAAGCATGCCTCTGCATCATCGAGGCGGTCATTGAATCGGTGTGCGGTGCCAAGTCGGACATGGTGTACAGCGTTGTCCGGCTCGAGTTCCAAGAGCATCTTGGCGTACTTGTCCGGCACTGGAAAGGCGCCGCGTGATAGATCGGCATCCGAGAGCAACGCAAGAATGTCTGTGTCATCTGGTGCAAGCGCATGGGCACGTTCAAATGACGCCGCTGCACTTGGAGCATCGGCGGTTGCCATTTCTGCTTTGCCGCGATGACGCCATAACGGGATACTATCTGGGTGGAGTGAAGTTCCATGTTTCGCAAGTCGCAGTGCGCCCAGAGGCGCACCGGCCGCATTGGCAACGTCACAGGAGTATCCGATCACAGCGGCCGAGGCGCGTGGGGACTTCGCGGCGTCAATCAAAGCGGTGGCAATTTCAGACAGTCGACCCTGCAACGCCAGCACATCGGCCAATGCTTCAAGGGCCGCTTGATCCTTCGGGCGGGATCGCAGGTGTTTACGAAGGATGGCTTCGGCTTGAGCGGGACTCTCCGAGGCGGCTTGGGTGACTGGGTTGTTGTTGCGGCGGGCCATTGCACACATTGTGGCATGTCGGCGACCGACATGTTCAGCGTCGACGTCGCGATCGAAAATTGGCCACTAAAAGTACAGCCAGTGTCGCTGGCGTGGGTACCTGAGTGCCCAGCACCCGGTAGGCAAGATTGTCGGAGGTCTCGATTGATGGTGCAAAGACGTAGATGCCTTCACCCTCCGGAGCGACTTGCCAGGCTGATGCGTCGCCCAGCGTACTTGTGGCGACCCCAGCCCAGCCATTGTCCGGATATGGGTTCGTCATCAACACTCCAAAGAAGTATTCGCCGGACGACAGCAGTACATCAATAGGAAGGCGGACCAACCACCCGTCACCAGTCCACTCTAGATCAAAGGCAGGCACTGCTGTGTGCGAGAGGATGTCGCCAACCAAATTGGTAGTCGCGGCTTCAAAATCGCTGTAGATGTTGACTTCCCAAGACACAATATGCTCTGGGCCGTCGAAGCGATACCAGCCATCAAGGACAAACTCCACAGCGTCTAGGTGGCTCTTGTCCAACAGTGTCATGTTCTCGATTGCTGCCAAATCCGCGGTCAACTCAGACACGGGTAGAAAAGACTGGCTGCCATAGGTGTCGCCAGCGAGCGCACTGCCGTCATTCGGACCGATTTGATCGATGAGCACGTCTGCTGTGGCAATGGGCGGTGTTAGGCAGAGAAGCGCGATGACATACTGGGATCTATGCACGATGGACGCCTCGTCCTGAAGAGAGGGATGTGGTGGTGCCATATCCGGTTGTTACATGTTGGCTCGACGCTCGACGTCGGCATGAAAAGACCGTTGGGAACACTCCTTCCGAGCAAGCAGGCAATAATTGCGCATTCATGCAACTGGAGGCCCGTTGTGGGGTTTCAGTTCGGGGGGATGAGGAAGGGAGTGATCCCGGTCGGCCGCAAGTTCCACCCGTGGTGGCAGGGGGATGTGTCGGTTTTGCAGGGTTTGCCGTAACTCGTCGGAGGCGTAGCTTGCGAGTATCCGCTCGAGACCTTCGCCATAGGGGGGGCATAAGTCGATGAGTTCCACCTGTCCGTCCGAGCGGGGTGGGCGTGGTGTTGCCAGCGCGGCATTAATCAAGTACTCGTATAGCTCGCGATCGGTGAGGTGATCCGTGTGAACCAAGTACAGACCTCGTTCTGCCAATGCCAGAATCAACCGACGGAGGTAGCGGCCAATGTCATCCTCGGCAACACGCGATGAGTCGGGAATATTGAGGCCTTCACTTCGAAGGAAGGCAATCCATGTAGGCGAGTCGGTGGGATTCCATGCACGAGCTTGTTGAAGCCAACTGATGAATGATTGATCGTCGAATGAGTCTGGAATGGTTGGGGGAATCATGGCGCAGTTCCTGTGTGTGTTTGCTTCACCCTAGCGCTGAAATTGCCCGATTCCTGAAGGTGTGGCCAAAACGCTGCACCTGTTAGGCTTCAATTATGTCCTTGAAGACTCTTTTGCCCTGCTTTGCGTGCATGATGTCGCTGATTGCCAGTTGCGCGCCAGTGCTGAAGGGTCCTCTTGACAGCACGAAGCCAGAGGCAGCCGCGGCCACCCTTGACCACGGCTATACGCTCCTGACGGAGCTGCTGCAAAACGAATCGCAGGTGACGCTGTTATTTAGCATCAAGCACGGGGACAAGAAGGTTCAATCACTTCTGACTCGGATCTCCGATACCGCCGCATCCACACGCACTGCACTCATCGCCTTGGTGGCCAAGCAGCCACCCATCACTATCTCTGGCAACGGCTTGCCATTGATCGAACAGAGCACCCGCAATGCCCTGTCTAACAGCACTGCAGCGGCCTTGTTGCTGGCAGGGGATTCATTTGAGTTGCAGTTGTTGTTGTCTCAGGACAAGGCGTGTAGTTATGCCGCTGCGTTGTGCACGGCACTGGCTGAGGCCGACGCCAATGTTGCCCGGTCAGATGTATTGGCCAATGCCACCAAACTGTTCAATGGGTACGCCGAGGAAATTGTGGCAATGCTGACGCTTCGTCGAGCAAGTGGGGCCTCGAGTCAGTAGTCACACGTTTCCCCGACGCTCAGTCAAGTACCAAGTGTGCATCTTGCCCTTGCCCTTGATCTCCACATCTCCGCGTGCCTGAAAGACATAGTCATCCTGCAAGCGGATTTTGACTGCATCACTGACCTGAATGTGCCCCGGTTCGCTGGAAGACTCCATGCGGCTGGCGATGTTGACAACATCACCCCACAGGTCGTATGCGAACTTGCTGGTACCGACGATGCCTGCCACGACGGTGCCAGTGTGAACGCCGGTTCGCATTGCGAAGTCGCGACCGGACCGCTGAGCGTACTCCTCGATCGCATGCTTCATGTCCAATGCAAATTCGGCGATCTGCTGGGCGTGTGTCGGGCTTCGGTCCGGAACACCAGCAACCACCATGTAACAATCGCCGATCGTTTTGATCTTCTCGATTCCGTGCGACAATGCCAACTCGTCGAGAATTCCAAAGACTTCATTGAGCATGTCAACAACCTGTTTGGCGCCGATGCGTTCGCTCATTTCGGTGAACCCGACGATGTCAGCAAACAGCACCGATACTTCAGGGTAGGACTCAGCGATGCTGTCTTCGCCATCCTTGAGCCGGTCGGCGATTGCAGCGGGCAACACGTTGAGTAGAAGTTTTTCACTCCGCGCGCGCTCGTGCTCAAGGATGGATGCTTGCTCCAAAGCATTGGCGCGTGCCTTCTCGATTTCACTGACTTTTTCTTGTACAGACGTCACCATCATGTCGAATGTGCGCCCAAACGCCACGATCTCATTGCCGCCGGTCAACTCCGCACGGGCGGTGAGATCGCCTTGCGAGACGCGGTGGGCTGTGCCAGCGAGGTGCTCAACGGGCCTCAATACGCGGACTGCGATGATCCACACCGAGATAATGGTCGTCAACAGAAGCAATATCGCGGTCGCCGAGTCGCTCCAGTGCAAGATGGCCTCCTGCACGTTGAGGTTGTTGATTTCGGTGAGCGTGCGACGATCAATCATGTCCATGAAGATGCCCAGAGGCTTCATGATGGCTGCCTTGGCTTGGTGGTACTCATTTCCATGAACCAATTCCATGGCCCAATCGCGATCAGGGGGCCCCTCGCGAGTGAAGGTCCCGGTGCCATCGTCGAAGCGTCCCTTGACCGCATTCATGGCGACGTCTTCGAGACGCACCAACGCGTCCGAGCGATTCTGCGACTCGCTGAGCATGTCGAACTCGTCGTTGGTGAAACCCGCTTCGAGCATTCGGCTTCGCAGAGAGGCCGCTGGCCCCATGGGGACTGAGGCATTCTGGTTGGCTACGACCAAGTCCCAGTAGACACCCTCATACCCCTCGGGCCTGGGGATGTCGCCATTGCGGATGGCGAGAATATCCAGAAAGTACTGCTCATACCGGGGCTCGCCGGTCACCACATATGAGCGTGCAAATCGGGTGAGGTCATCGGACGATTGTCGCAGTTCATCGGCCAGCAAGTAGGAGTGGATTCTTCGCTCTTCAGCGTCTTCGACCCGTATTTGATTGATGTGCATCAAGGCAGCCAGTGCTAGGAGTACACCGACAAGCAGCAGTTGGATCATCAAGACAGTAATGAGGATCGTTCGCAACCTCATGGGAGCACACTCAATAACTGATTGAACCAGCCATCATGCATCGGAGTTCCGTCCATTCCAGAACACATGTGCTGGGCGTCATCGAGAGAATCCAAGGCGCCGCAGCAGCGATCGGTCATGACACCCGGTGGTAACGCAAAGGCAACACCGAGGCCCATGCCTCTTGTTTGGCGTGCAGAAGATCTTGGCAGATTGCCGCCTTGGAAGACTATCCAGTTTTGAAAAGCCTGCAGCATCCTCTCTTGAACCAGATTCGGGGCTTTATCGTCGTTGTTACAGAACCGCCGTTTCAGCCCATACCGCATGCCTCCGTGCTGTTCGGTCAAGACACGGACCGCATCGGCAGGATCATCACCCGGCTTGGGGTCAGGCGGCGTCTCTGATGAATGACGAGGGGGTGACATGGCCAATTTATGCTACCGGGGATCTCGTCTGATCCGGACGCCGGGTGTAGGATGCAATTGATGAATTCTTGCGACGGAATGTAAAACGCTCAAGGCTCATGACGCCCCTCGATCAGCCAACGCAGGCAGTATGACCATGACTGTCAGAATGGGGCGGGCCCTGACAATAGACCCTTTGGAGGTAGTTCATGCTGCTACGTCTGGTATATGACGATTCCTTGGCTCAGGCCGCCTATTTGATTGGGTGCCAAGCCACCGGCGAAGCCATTGTGATCGACCCCGAGCGAGACATTGATCGCTACATTCGACTGGCTGCAGATCATGGCCTTCGCATCGTTGCAGTAACTGAAACCCATATACATGCCGACTTCTTGTCCGGCAGTCGGCAGCTTGCTGAGGAGATAGATGCCAAGGTCTATCTCTCCGGCGAGGGTGGCCCGGACTGGTCCTACGGTTGGCTTGAGGACCGCGTCGGCGGGGGCGAGTACAACCACCAACTGCTTAGGGATGGCGACCTGTTCCGCGTTGGCAATATTCAGTTCAAGGCCCTTCATACGCCAGGACATACGCCGGAACACGTGTCCTTTGAGGTGACGGATCTCGGCGGCGGCGCGACTGAACCGATGGGCATCATTACCGGTGACTTTGTCTTTGTTGGTGATTTAGGGCGACCAGACTTGCTTGAGACAGCCGCGGGATTGGCCAATACCAAGGAGCCAAGCGCCCACGATCTGTGCAACTCAGCTACGTCATTCCTCGAATTCCCAGAACACTTACAGGTGTGGCCTGCCCACGGAAGTGGGAGCGCCTGTGGTAAGTCGCTCGGTGCTGTTCCTCAGAGCACGGTCGGGTACGAGCGACGATTCAATCCGGCACTTCAATTGACTGGCGATCCCGACGCATTCGTTCGCTATGTTCTTGCCGATCAACCTGCCCCTCCGTATTACTTTGCCCGCATGAAGCAGTTGAATCGTGACGGTGTAGAGGTATTGAGCCGGCTACCGCATCCCGAGCAACTCACTTCAGAGCAAGTGGCATCCATTGACGCGAAACAGTGTGCTCTAGTGGATACCAGACCATGGTCAGAATTCCGAGCGGGGCATATTTATGGAAGCCTCTGCCCGCTGCCTGGAGTGGGGTTCCTTTCATGTGTTGGATCCTTTGTGACCCCAGAAGAGGACATTGTGCTTGTGGTTGAGCGTGATGAACTCGATGAAACTGTCCGCCGATGCATACGGATCGGTTTGGATCGTGTGGTGGGTTGGACCAGCCCCTCGACACTCGCGGTGGCACTTGAATCGATCGGTGGAGGAGAGACGATTGACGAGATTGCTCCAAGTGACTTGCCTGCCATGCTTAATGCTGGGGCTGCACTGCTCGATGTCCGCACGGCCGCGGAGGTTGCTCACGGTGCTATTGAAGGGGCTGCCAACATTCCTCATACACGGCTGTGTGCCCATTTCGACGAAATGCCCGTTGGTGAACCCCTCATCGTTTATTGCGAAGGTGGCAGCCGAAGCAGTGCCGCATGCAGCATGTTGGCTCGGGCGGGGCGAAGTGTGATCAATCTTGCGGGCGGATATAGAGGTTGGACCGCCGCAATGCGCAAAGAGGTTTCGTGTCAGACTGAGCAGACACACTAAAGAATTTTCATATGCCTCCTAAGTGCTCACGGGCACGTTCATGTTGGCACTGGGCTTGGGGATTGGCACGTGTGTTCTGACGTTTTCCATCGCCTGCGATGCAGTTGAGCCAGCGAATGTTGGTGCGGCCATTGGTGTGGGCAACGCTGCAGGCCTCCTGTGGCAGCCATGTTTTAGATCGTCCCAGGTGCGATATTTCCCGCCATTGGAAGCCGATCTCTCCTCATCATGCAGGTGGTGTTGGTCATCTTCGTGGTGGGACTGTTGATCGGTCTGTGGGCAACGTGGCAGATGGGCCGTTGTCCGAGGACTTCCAAAACCTGAACGATCAGTGGCAGGGGGCTACCATGCGCCGTTTCCCCGTAGGAGATCTGACGACATGGAATGTGGATTGATCGGCATGCAGGGCGTGGGCAAGACCACGCTCTTTCAAGCGCTCACGGCGCACGCAGTTCCGGTACAAGTTGGGTCGATGAAACCCAATGTCGGTATCGCAAAAATGCCAGACGCGAGGCTTGATCGAATTTCCGAATTCATTCCTCCAGAGAAACTAATTCCTGCCACAGTGCAAATCGTGGACATTCCCGGTGTGCCATCTGGAGGGGATGCATCGAATCTCAATCAGGTGCTGGCGCACATCCGAACGGTTGATGCCCTTGGGCATGTCGTGAATTGTTGGGATGGCAGCGGCGGAGTTTCGGAAGTGGAAGCAATGCGAGCCGAGTTGATTCTGGCCGACTTGGTCGTGGTTGAAGGCGCCGTTGACAAGGCCCGGCGTGCTGCTCGCAGCGGAGACGCCGATGCGAAGTTGCGTCTGGCTGTGCTGGAGAAAGCCGATGAATTGCTTGGTCAGGAGCAGCCGGTGCGCGAGGGTCAGTGGGATGCAACCGAATTGGGCGTTCTGAAGTCGTATGGATTCATGACTGCCAAGCCGATGATGCTGATCGCCAATGTTGGCGAAGATGATGTGTCTGGCCAGTCGCAAGCTTCTCGCGAAGTACACGAGGCGGCTCAGGGCGGAACGGCGGTGTCGGTGTGCGCGATGGTCGAGTCCGAGATTTCTGAACTGGATGAGTCTGATCGTGCGGACATGTTGGCGTCTATGGGCATCGAGCGGCCGGCCATTGGTGTCCTGGCCGCTGCGATCAACGATCTGCTTGGCCTGTCGACGTTCTATACCGCTGGCGATAAGGAAGTCCGAGCTTGGTCCATTCCACAGGGGGCGCCAGCACCCGAGGCTGCGGGCGTCATTCACAGCGACATTCAACGCGGGTTCATCAGGGCCGAGTGTTATCACTGTGATGACCTCTTTGAATTGGGCAGTGAAAAAGCCATCAAGGAAGCGGGCCGACTTCGCAGCGAAGGCAAGGCGTACAGCATGCAGGATGGCGATGTTGTGCACTTTCTCTTCAACGTGTGAACAGCAGCGTCCTAGTCACTTCAAAGACTCCCTCTGCCAACCCACCGAATAGACAAACACGTTTACTGGATACCAATCAACAGAGCGACGGTGATGCCGCCACTCTGTTGATTGGCGAGCGTCCCCGATTGAAACGGTTGGAATCGACTCTATGGGTGCGAGAAGGGGATTTTTTTGTTTTTTTGGCATGCTCCACGACCTGAACCTTGGAACAAACGTAGACCTTGACTTGGAACTGTGGGCTTGTGTTGGCCGCTGGAGTTTTATGTGGACCCATGTGGCTTATGGGCGAATTCAGGCAGGAGGTCCATAATGGTGACTCGATTGTGTCGTGTGCGTGGTGTACTGGGGCTAGTGACGATGTTGGCTGGTTCTGGCGTTGCGCTAGGGCACGGATCGCTGGCGACGCCACCATCGCGAATCTACAGCGCCTTCAATGAAGGGCCAGAAAGCCCGATATCCGATGCCGTGGCTGATGCGGTGGCCATCGGCGGTACCCAACCTCTGTATGACTGGAATGAACTGGTCAACTTTCAGCCCGGCACCAATGATGAACAGCGGGTGATCGACTACTCGGTCGCCATCCCCGATGGTCAGCTTGCCAGTGCGGGCAATGAGAAGTTTGTCGGCTTTGATCAGGTCCGTACCGATTGGCCCGCAACCGATATCGAGTCGGGGGCCTTTGAGTTTGTCTGGTATGCCACGACACCACACGATCCAAGTGTGCACCGACTATGGATGACGACTCAAGATTGGAATCCAGCCATGCCCCTGGACTGGGCACACATGGAAGAGATTCCTATTGGGCCAGTGAGTCTAGATGGCGCGGAGTATCGCTTTAATGCCATTCTTCCCCACCGCACCGGCCAACAGGTGCTTTATGTGATTTGGCAACGGCTCGATCCGGTCGGAGAAGGGTTCTATGCCGTCGCTGATGTGGACTTTGGCCAATCGGTTGATCCAACACAATGTGTCGCCGACTTCGATGGCGACTTTGCCGTCACTGCGTTGGACCTGCTGGCGATGATCGCTGCATGGGGGTCAACCGACGAGTTGTATGACATCGTTGAAGATGGGGTTGTCGATGTGTCCGACTTGACATTCTTTCTATCGCGTTGGGGTACGTGCGGCCCGGATTGTGATCTTGACGGCACACCTGACTCTGTTGAAATCAAGCAGGGCGCGCTGGACTGCGATGCCGATGGCATTCCAGATTCGTGCCAAAGCACCTCTGACTGCGATGGGAACGGCGTGCCAGATATCTGTGATCTCATCAGCGGAACACATGAGGATTGCAATTTGAACCTCGTGCCCGATGTCTGCGATCTGGTGACAGGAGATGCCGATGGGAATGGCGTACTTGATGAGTGTCAGTTTGATGGACTGAGTTTCTCCTTTGATGTCACAGACAGTTGGGACGGTGGTTTCCAAGGTGCACTGACCATCTACAACGATGAACCGCAGTGCGTTGTCGGCTGGGAGTTACTCTTTGATGTTGGCTTCACGGTCGATCAGGTATGGAACGGCATATTGGTATCGCAAGACGGCCAGCGTGTCCGAATCATCAACGAGGATTGGAACTTCCGAATCTGTTCGGGCACGAGCGTGACAATCGGCTTCATTGCAACTGGCCCTGTGGACGTTCCTGAGAACCTGACAATCAATGGCAATGCCGTACCGATTGCTCCGTGACACGGCGTGTTCGATCATGAGTCCGATTCAGGACTCCCCACACAGATTTTAGTTGGGTGGGTTCATATATCCAGAGAGGGCGCAAGGTGGGGTTGTGTATTCATCGCGTCCATGCCGATTCCGCGTAGCTACCAGAAGACGTTTTGCGATATAGCATGCCCGCCAGTCATTGACGTACTTGTGGTGCTTTGATCCGATCGAGGATCAGAAAGGAATTGACCTATGAATTTTTCAGCCAGTGCAGTTGAGAAGAGGACCGCATCGATGTCGGTGTTTGCGCAGATTCTGACCGCTGTGGGGATCGTAGTAGTGATTATCGGGACGTTCATGGCTGTCTGGGGCGCTCTTGAGGAGTGGGTATACGTAGACGATGCCGTTGCTGAGATGTCTGGACTCATTCGCCTGATGAATGGCATCGGGTGGTTGATCGCTGGACTGTGCATGTCCGCCATCGGCGCAACACTTCACGCGATTCAGGCCATTGCCGTGAACGTTGCCAAGATTTCCGACACGGGCGATTGACCGTGTAAGCGGGTACCATGCAACGTCTCGTGCTAAGGATTGGCGGGGGGGCAAATACAGGAGAGGTCTTTCCATGAAATGTACAACACTTTTCGGTTGTCTTATTGTTGCTTCACTCGTTGGCTGCCAGGTCCCCACGCGAGGTGACGCCACGCCGCCGCCATCGGCAGGAATGATCAATTCAAACTGCCCCTTCACGGGCCAGCCTGTTGGCGTCGGTGCTCCAGTGGCCACACTTGATGATGGGCGGACGGTTGGATTCTGTTGCCAAGGGTGTGCTCAGCGATGGAATGGCTGGGACCAGCAGCAACAGCAGCAGTACATCGCAGCCCAGCGGGGATAAAAGAAATCACCTCCAGGCCGTGAAGCCTGGAGGTGACGGAAGAGAAGAGAAGGAAGTCTGGATCCGGAAGGATGGAAAGAGTCCCACCGCTTTGTTTATCGGATCCCTCCTACCTCTGACCTTGAAAATAATCGAGTATTTGTTGGAGCGTTTGGTGGTTTCAATCTCCACACCTCTTCCACAGTCGGTTCACACTGGGCTGCGAACTGCGGCAACACCTTGCTCATAAAAGGGTTGCCGGCACGGCTCAAGAAACCCAGACGAAACTGCAGGTCATCATCATTGATGCCAAGAAGTTTCAGCCACGCGACTTGTGGCTAATTTCTTATTTCCTTTGACCGTGGACAACCGGTGTACCAGCCACCTAGGGAGTCGTGCAATGTGTTGCTTGTGCCTGTTACCGTGGACTTTGCATTGTTGGAGGCACTGAAAAATGGCGATGTTGTTGGCTTTGGACGAGGGCACAAGTAGTTGCCGAACGGTGGCCTTTGATCTTTGTGGCTGCATCAAGTCGGTGTCGCAGCAGGAGTTCCAACAGCACTACCCGCAGGCTGGGTGGGTGGAACATGACGCTATTGAGATTCGCGATAAGCAACTCGAAACGATGCGGGTCGTGCTGGCTGATCTTGGCCCCAACGAGGATGTGTTGGGCGTTGGCATCACCAATCAGCGAGAGACCGTTGTTGTCTGGGATCGCCGTACTGGAATGCCAATTCACAACGCCATTGTGTGGCAGGACCGGCGAACGAGCGAGTGGATGGAGTCTTTGGCCTCCGATGCCGCCGTGGTTGACCTGATTCGAACTCGAACGGGCCTGGTCCCCGACCCCTATTTCTCAGCCAGCAAACTGAGGTGGCTGCTGGACAATGTTTCAGGAGCCCGGGCAGCGGCCCAAGAGGGCCATTTGGCCTTTGGCACCGTCGAGTGCTGGCTTCTGTGGTGCCTAACTGATGGCGGTACCCACGCCACAGACGCCAGTAATGCCGCTCGAACCATGCTCTGCGATATTCGCACGGGCCAATGGGACGATGACCTGATGCGTTTGTTTGAGATTCCCGAATCCATGCTTCCGGACATTGTTCCATGCGCTGGTCGCTTTGGAGCCATTAAAGGATTCGATGGTCTGGAAATCAATGGGCTGATCGGCGATCAGCAGTCGGCCTTGTTTGGACAAGGTTGCTTTGAAGTGGGGGACGCCAAGATCACCTACGGCACCGGTTGCTTCTTGCTCATGAATACTGGCAGCGAGGCTGTCATCAGTGACAGCGGATTGCTGACGACTATCGGGTGGATGCTTCCCGATGGCTCGAGGGCCTATGCGCTTGAAGGAAGTGTCTTCATGGGCGGTGCGTCCATTCAGTGGTTGCGGGACGGTCTTGGCATCATCAATACGGCCAGTGATGTCAATGCCCTGGCCGCGAGTGTTGACAGCACCGATGGCGTGATCTTGGTTCCTGCCTTTGCTGGACTTGGCGCACCACACTGGGATGCATGGGGCCGCGCGGCAATCATGGGCATGACACGCGGCACAACTGCGGCGCATATCGCACGGGCGACACTTGAAGGCATCGCTATGAGCGTCGGGGATGTGCTGCACTCAATGGAACACAATGCGTCCATTGCAATGCACGAACTTCGGGTTGATGGAGGTGCTGCCGCGAGTGATCTGCTGATGCAGATTCAATCAGATGTCCTAGGGCGTTCAGTGCTTCGTCCCAGGATGCTCGAGACGACGGCTTGGGGCGCCGCGGCGATGGCTGGAATTGGCTCCTCGACCTTTGCCGATCCACATGATGTTGCGGAACATTGCCAGTTAGATCGCCGTTTTGAACCAGAGATCGATCAGTTGCACCGCGATGCCAAGCTACGAGCATGGGACCGCGCTGTTGATCGGGTGAAAGGATGGGCGAGAGAGGATGATGGCAATGCGAACTGAACATATCGCACAGGCATCAGGCGGTCACTTTGATGTGATTGTCATCGGCGGTGGAGCCAGTGGCCTCGGCTCTGCCGTTGACGCTGCATCGCGAGGGTATCGCACGCTGCTGCTTGAACAACATGACTTTGCCAAAGGTACGAGCAGCCGATCGACCAAACTTGTCCATGGAGGCGTTCGATATCTGCAGCAGGGCAATATCTCGCTGGTCCGCGAGGCCCTGCATGAACGGGGGCTCATGTATGACAACGCGCCTCATCTGGTGACGAATCTTGCGTTCATCGTGCCGCGGTACAAGTGGTGGGAGGGGCCGTTCTATGGCATTGGTCTCAAACTCTACGATTTGCTCGCAGGGCGACTGAATCTCGCCAAGTCCAAGTCCTTGTCGGCCAAAGAAACGCTCGAACGCATCCCAAATCTTGAGTCCCACAGCCTCGACGGCGGCACGGAATACCACGATGGTCAGTTTGATGACGCTCGCATGTGCGTGACCCTGGCGCGTACGACCATGTCACATGGTGGCGTCGTATTGAATCACACGCCGGTGACGGGTCTCTTGCGAAATGAGCACGATCACATCGCTGGCGTACAGTTCACAGATTCCCTGTCCGGCGACTCCTACCAAGCGCATGGCCGGGTTGTTGTCAATGCCACGGGTGTTTTTTCCAACACTGTCCGCCGCATGGATGAACCTGAGGCACTCTCCGTAGTTGAACCGAGTCGTGGCGTCCACCTCGTGCTGGACAAATCGTTCTTGCAAGGCGACACGGCAATCATGGTGCCCCACACAGACGATGGACGTGTGCTCTTTGTCATTCCTTGGCACGAGCGGTGCCTGGTCGGCACGACCGATGAGCAGGCGCCCGAGCCCATTTTGGAACCTCGCGCGACCGACGAAGAAGTCGAGTTCATTCTTCGAAACGCCGCTCGATACCTGTCACACGACCCTGAGCGGAGCGATGTGTTGAGCGTCTTTGCGGGTTTGCGTCCGCTCGTTCGTCACGAAGGGCAGGAGACCAAGCAGATCAGTCGCGAACACGAAGTGCTGGTGTCGCGAGGTGGATTGGTATCGGTCATCGGTGGCAAGTGGACGACCTATCGCCGCATGGCTGCTGACGTGATGGACCATGCCATCGATGTCGGGGGACTTGAACGGCAGCCGTGCGTCACGGAGTCACTGCGCCTGCACGGTTGGTTGGATCGCGATGACCCGGACATGCCCGGCGAAAACTGGCTGCGAGTCTACGGGGCGGATTCCAGTGAAGTCATGGCCGTGTGCGATGAAGTCGATGGTGGCCACGAGCTGCTTGACGATCGGCTGCCGTATCCGCGGGGGGTGGTCGTGCATGCGGCGAGATATGAAATGGCCCGCAGCGTCGAAGATGTACTTGCTCGGCGGACGCGGGCGTTGCTGCTCGACGCCCAGGCGGCATCAACATGCGCACCGGAGGTCGCGAGCCTACTTGGAGGCGAACTCGGTTACGACGCCGCATGGCAGGCTGCGCAGGTGTCTGACTTCCAGACGCTCGCTGCGGGCTACTTGCTTGACTGATCGGCGTCCGAATCGCCAGATGAGGTCGGTTGCATCGCGTGCTGCGCTTGTTCCCACAAGTACGATTCCCATCGGCCACCCATGCCCATCGTGGTCGTAGCTACGACGCCGTTGGGATCGATGAAAATGATGGTTGGAACGGCGGTGACACCGAAGGCCTTCTTGATGTTGGCAACGTGGTTGTCGCGAATGATGTCGAGTTGTACATCGTGCGACCGTGCCCACTTCTGAACACGGTCGTCATTGGAGTGGTGGTCGCCATGGTCACCCCACTCGATCGCCAGTACCTCGATGGGCAGTTCGGCCGCTTTGGCTTTTGCGGAGAATTGGCTCATCTTGGGCACTTCTCTCGCGCACGGCCCGCACCATGTCGCCCAAAAGTCAAGCACCACGACCTTTCCACGGAGTTCGTGCAGGTTCACGACCTTTCCATCGATGGTGGTGGCGATGAAGTTCGGTGCCGTCGTTCCAGGCTTGATGAGCGATGCCCGCCGTGAATCTACCTGTGACGCCGCAGTCTGTGCGGGGTCCGAGTCCAACGCAACGTTGGCTGTCGGCGTGTTGCTTGATGCGTTTGTCTGGGAAGTGGCGCACGAGGGAAGCGTTGCAGCTAACAGAAGCATGGGGATGATGGTCATGTGCATGGGGGGGCTCCATGGCGCTCCCACGTACGCCGATGGTGGCTGCGAGTAGCGCGAGCGCCGAGTTGTACCCTTGCAGAGGATAAAGTCCAGTGCGATCGCTACTACTGAACTGTTTGGTAGGTTCACTATATTTCAGAATTCAGCCAGATGAGTCGGGCGACCAACCTTCGGGAGCCATCTCAAAGCCTTCGAACTGAAATCCAGGTGACACGATGCACGCGACGAGTGTCCAGTCACCGCTGGATCGGGCATCTTGCCATGCATTGGCTGGCACAATCACCTGTGGTGTACTGGTTGCGTCCAATACGTGCGTCTGAATCCCGGTGTCATGCGCAATGCGTAGTTGCAGTGGTGCGCCAGCTTGGTGAATCCACATTTCTTGGGCATCGACGCGGTGCCATCGGCTGGTGATGCCTTTCGGAAGCAGAAAGATGATGGACGTGGCCATTGCGCGTCCGTCAACAATGGCATCACTTTGCCACGTCTCGCGATAGAACCCGCCTTCTGGATGGGGCTGGAGATTCAACGATTGAATGATGTCGTCTGCAGTGCGGTACATAAGCACCCCGGGCAGGATTTGAACCTACGACCTGAGCTTTAGGAAAGCCCTGCTCTATCCAACTGAGCTACCGGGGCAAGTGAGGCCCCATGGTACATCGGCCTAGAAACCAATTTGATTCAGGCGACGCGGCGGTCTTCAGCCAGACGCTGGCACATGAAGTCGATGAAGGCCGAGGCCACATCGGGGTCGAATTGCGAACCAGCGCACCGGCGAATCTCGGCCAGTGCCAGGAAGTTCGTGCGGCGGCGGTGATAACTTCGGCGAGCCGACATGGCGTCGAGCGTGTCCACGACGGCGATGATTCTCGCGGCCAGGGGAATCTCAGAGCCGCACAGTTGGTCGGGGTAGCCCCGCCCGTCCCATCGCTCGTGGTGTGATCGGATGATGTCGAGCACTTCCTCGTCGAGGCCGGCATCCCGCAGGATCTCTTCGCCCCACAGTGAGTGATTCTTGATGGTGTCGTACTCACCGTCGGTCAACTTGCCCTCTTTGGTCAGGATGTCGGCATCGACCTGCAACTTGCCAGCGTCGTGGATATGGGCGGCGAGCGTGAGTACGCCAAGTTCGTGTTCGTTGAGGCCCAGAAAGCGGCCAAAGGCCTCACACAGTTCACCAACTCGACCGCAGTGGTCGGCGGTGGCCGGGTCCCAGGTGGCTAGGCGATTCATCACATGGACGACGGCTTCGGGGGCGTCGGCGGGCAGGGCGGGTCGTTCAGGCGAGATGCAGTGAAGGACGGTGTCTGCTGGGATGGTGATGATGGGCGTGCTGTCGGTCATGGACGGCTCCTCTGTTTCGATGGTGGCCAGCATCGGGGCTGGTCATCACCACCAACTATGCGGTGGGGCGGGCAGGATGTGACGGAATCCGTTCAGACAAGAAAAACTGGCCGCCAGTGCTTTCAAAGAGGCCTTGTCTTGGCTGCGAAGAGGGACCAAATGTGAGTTTTGGGAGGATTCTGTGGTATTCAAGGGGCGCAAGGGGCCTTGTTTGACGCATAGAAAGTGTAGAACTTGATGAAGAAACTTGATGAAGACAAGACAACGCCAAGCCACCGTGATTTAGTGTCAGGCAGAACTCTGGTCTTTGAATTTTTCAGGAAGTGACTGATGAGCAGCAAAGACAGGCTCTGGGACAACCAACATAATCCGGATGAGGAAACCGCTCTGGACTATGCGCATATCGATCCGGATGATGGAGTCGATGCATTGGTCAGCCTCAATGATCTGACTGGCGAGCTCCCCGACTCACAACAAGAATATCACCGGGTCCGCCCGGCCGGATCGAAGGATGTCGCAGCCTGGTTCCATCACGGCGTGTCTGCGGCCAATCGGGAGCACTGGGACGAGGCGAGAGATGCCTTCCTCCAGGCGTACCATCTCGAGCCGAGCCCGCGATCACTGCACGCGGTGTGGATCCAATGCGGCCTTGCGTACTGCTGTATTCAACTGGAATGGTGGGATAAGGCTGAGGAGTACCTGGGCGAGGCCAACAAACTTGACGATGCCAACATCCATGTGCTGGCGATGCGTAGTGTGGTGATGGGCGCAACGGGCCGAAACAGCGAGGCGATCGAGTTGCTCGAAGCGTACCTGCAGAGGCGCCCCGAATCTGTGGGCGGCTGGTTCAACTTGGGCAACGCCTGGCTCCACCTGCATGGCCTGGATGAGGCACAGAAGGCCTATCAGAGAGGCTTGGACATCGACCCATCGCATGTCAGTATTCGAAACAACCTAGGTATCTGCCTAGTAGAGGCCGGTCAGCCCGGTGAGGCCGTCAAGTGTATGAAAGTCTGCTTGGAAGATGCGCCACCCGGCGACAACGCAATCTTGAATTATGCGCGTGCCTGCCTGAAGCACGGGAACAGCGCCAAGGCGATGGAGGTTCTCGAGTCCCTGTTGTTGGAACGCAACAACGAACCGGAGATCTACATTCTTCTGGCGCGAGCCTGCTATGCAGAAGGGCGGTTCCTTGAGGCGGTCGACACGCTTGGGCGTTGTGTTTACTTCGGCGAGTATGAA
>PVBE011686763.1_pt1 | contig 47260 bp, 49 predicted proteins | sample 1631181 | NCBI WGS metagenome assembly PVBE01 (sample SAMN08397723, study PRJNA350692) | Marine metagenome, whole genome shotgun sequencing project. | isolation source: water | place: Pacific Ocean | collected 2012-04
GCTATCCTTTGGAAATATTGGGGAATTTCATGGGCCGATAGGAACTTCAAACCACGGCCGGGAAGCCAGAGAGTTTACCCGGCGGAGGAATTGGCGGAGAGGGTGGGATTCGAACCCACGGTGCCCGCAAAGGCACAACGGTTTTCGAGACCGCCCCGTTCGACCACTCCGGCACCTCTCCGCTATTGATATAATTGGGTTTTCTCGGTTGGCGATAAGGCGATAATTCCTAATAGGTCACAAAAAGGTCGCATGTATCCTAGGTTTTGTTCTCTTTGCGTCTTCCTATAGCTGTCTTAAAGGCCGTGTCTACCTTTGATGCCGCTGAGGCGGTCCCACATTGTTGGACAGCTTGGCAGCGAAGTTAAGGGGTATTCCGGTGCCTGATCATGTCGCCAAGACCCTGTTTATCACATCCTGATTGCTGTTGTTGGGCCTTCTTTACTCCGGCGGCGGTCGTCAAGCTCCGAATCCCACTTTCTCCGTCTGACGGGCGTGCGCCCCTGGGGGTCCATGCTTCTTTTCGGGCTCGATTGACCCAAAGCATTGTAAGGAGGCCGGCACAGGATGGGGTCGGAGGGGTGAGGCGGCGACAATCCGTGGGGCCTGTTCGATCCGGGTTTTCCGGAGCGGCGACAAGGCCCAACGCGGGCTCGCTTCCCCGGAGACCCCGCTCAACCATCAACCGGGGAACAGCCACCTTGCGCCGAGGGCTCTCTTTTCCTTGCTTTCATCCCGGCCAGCCGATCTGTACATTAAGAGCCTATCAGAATAACTGGAGGCGGCAAGCAGGGTCTGGCCGCCCACCCAGGGCCGCCAGCACCTTCCAGACCCCAACGATGATATCGAACCGAACGGACAATGGAGAACCGATCATGAGTTGGAAACGGGTTTGCGCGGCCAGCGAGATCAACGGTAACGCCATGAAGAAATTTGACGTCGATGGGGTCGCGGTTCTGGTTGCCAACCTGGGCGACGGTTTCATCGCTTTTCCTCCCTTGTGCCCGCATATGGAAGAACCGTTGGAAGATTGCGGCATCTACCACGAAGGTGTTCTCGTCTGCACGAAGCACCTGTGGCAATGGAACGTCCGAACCGGCGAGATCATGGTATTAGCCGAAATCCCCCTTAAAACCTACGAAACAAAACAGGAAGGGGATGAAATATTTATCTTCCTAGAAAAAGAACTCACTTACGATTACGTTGAAGATACCAGTGAATTAGAGACTAATATTACGGAATATAACGCCCGTTAATCAAATAAGCGGAGTTGTATCGATATGAATAAGCAAGATTTACTTGCTCCCGTTCTGGAAACAAAATGCGGCGTTGGCTTGCTGCATTTGTTCATCAACGGGCTCGAGCTTGACTGCAGCATCGGGGTTCATCCGCGTGAACGCCTCTCGCCCCAGCCCGTTCGCATCGATATACAACTGACCCGGCCGGAACCATTACAGCCGATCGACGACGACTTCGCCAACGTGGTCTGTTACGAGGCACTGATCGAACGCATCAAGACGGTCGTCTCATCGGGTCACGTCAATCTGGTGGAAACCCTGGCCGAACGCATCGCCGACGGTATTTGCTCCGAGGTGCCGGCGATAACCAGAATCAAGGTCAAGGTCTGCAAGCTCGCGGTATTTGATCATGTTTCATCGGTCGGCGTGGAACTGGAAAGAAGTTTTTAGGTCCGGAAGGTTTCTGTAGTATTCTTTCCCGGCGCCCGGGGAGGCAAAAGGGGCGCGGCTACACCAGCATCCCTGGCAATGGTTTCATCGTCAATATCGTCTGTCGATGAAGTCCGTTTATGGCCACGGGAGCCGCGGTCGGAACCGATGCCAACCGGCCACCGCTTTCGGGCGACAAGCCGATATTCACAAGTGCAAGAGCTTGCTTCGCTTCGCCGCGCCTCGCCTCGCCTCGCCGCCAATCCACCCGTCAATCGATGATGCCGATGTAAGGCAGGTGGCGGTAGTTCTCGGCATGGTCGATGCCGTAACCGACAAAATCGGCGGCAAAATCGATTTCCCGCCGCCACAGGCAAAGCCGATACGTTGGAGGCGGGGAATCCTGGTCAAGGTGCGTGCTTGATGCCTTGTCTGAAGACGGAGACGGGCGCCCGGTCTCCGTGAGGGAAATTAGCGGGGAAACCGGCCCGCCTTGCCGCGAGGGTGCCTCCGGCGGCCGCTTTTCGTAAAGGACGCTTCGCGCCGCTGGCGCGGCGGCCTGAAGGCCGTCCTTGACAAAAAGCACCCGCCGGAGGCCTTGGGTATTCAGGCCGGCCCGGAAAAGTGGCCTCTTTCAGGCCTCCCAAAAAAGTAAGCCCGGCCTATTCTCTTGAGAGGCCTTGCGGCCATTCTCCCGAGCCGACCTGGGATCCACGGGCCATCATCCCCGGCGGCGCCCGAGGTTCGCCGAAGGCGGCCGGCGAAGCCGGCGCGACCTTGAACGCCGCCGGGGACGATGGCACCCTTGCGGCAAGGCGGGCCGGTTTCCCCGCTAATCGGTGAAGGACCTTATTTTCTTCTCCCATGACTTGGTTCTCCCCCCGGCCCCGTAGACCCTTCGGCGCTACCGGTGGCGGACGAACAGGAAGTCGCCGCCGACTTCGTGTCCGGCCATGCGGATGTTCTGGTACTGGGGGGTTTGCTCGGCGTTCAACCGCACCTGCTGGCGGACCTTGGCAAACAGGTCCGTCCCGTCAATTAGCACGGTGTTGCCGCGCAGCACGTCCAGGAGGGCCTTAGCGAAGACCGAATGACCGCCGCCGCCACTGTCGGCGACCGGCTCAAGGCCGCCGGAACTGAGCACCGTCCGCGACCGCAGCCGGGCGAGCCTGGCGGCGTAACCGGGAGCCCGCGCCGTCACCGAAACGCCCCGCTTGCCCGACCGGGTCAGGGTCCCCGAATAGCAGCTATCAGCAACTACCATCACGTGCCGGGCTTGCACCGCCTTCAAGGTATCGGTGATGTCGGCGTTGGAAAGCCAGTTGGCGCGGCGGTCCTCGTCGGCGTCGACCGGCTGCCAGTAGCCCCGGTTGGCGTCCCGGTCAAGCCAGCCGTGGCCGGCGTAATAGATCAGCAGGTTGTCGTCCTCGCGCAAACGGCGGCGGAGGCCGTCGAGGGCGTCGAGGATGCCGGCGCGGGTGGCGTCGATAAGCACGCTTGTCTCGAAGCCGTAGCCGCGTTCGAGGACGCCGGCTACCGCCTTGGCGTCGGCGACCGCCGTTTTCAGCCTCGGCAGCGACCGGTAATCGTCGTTACCGATGACCAGGGCGAAATAGCGCCCGAAGTCGAGGCCGGCGGGGATGGCCGCCGGAGCGGAGGGAGGATCCGGCGCCGTTTTCACCGCCCGCGCCTCTTCGATTAGCCGGTTCAGCAGATCGCGGCTGGCTTCGCCGGTTTCCGCCAAGCCAGCCACGGCCTGGAAAGCCTGGATGGCGGCACGGGTTTCGCGCCCGACGATACCGTCGGCCGGGCCGGGGCCGTAACCCAGGTCGGCGAGCCGTTTCTGGATGGCCATGACTAGGCCGAGGGAGGGGAAAGCAGCGGTTTCGGGCTTTGGCGGCGGTCTGGTGGGACGCCCCGCACCCTGGCCGGTAGCGGCGGCTTCCTCTGCAATGGAAACGCCGAGCATGGCAAGACGCCGGCGCGCTAATTTCCCTCCCTCGCCTCCTTGCGCGGCAGCCTTGCGGTACCAGCGGACGGCCTTGGCGTAGTCCTGGGCAACGCCTCGGCCGTTTTCGTACATGACGCCGAGGCCGGTCTGGGCCTTGGCAAGCCCCTGCGCGGCAGCCTTGCGGTACCAGCGGACGGCCTGGGCGTAGTCCTGGGCGACGCCTCGGCTGTTTTGGTACATGTAGCCGAGGCCGTGCTGGGCCTCGGCAAGCCCCTGCGCGGCAGCCTTGCGGTACCAGTGGACGGCCTGGGCGTAGTCCTGGGCGACGCCTCGGCCGTTTTCGTACATGTAGCCGAGGCCGTGCTGGGCATGGGCAAACCCCTGCCCGGCGTCCTCGCGGTACCGCTCCACCCGGGTTGCATGACGTCGCTTATTTCTGGGTTGGGAGGGCGGGGGGGCGGGGCCGCAAGGGAAGCGCCGAAACCGCGGGGGTCGCCAGCAAGTCGCGAAACACGTCCTGGATCACGGCAGCCAACACTTTCTCCGCGGCGGAACGATCGGCCCGGACGAATGTGGGGGAGTCGTGTCGCAACCAGCGAACACGCTCGCCCGATAAAGACTTCTCGTAGACCCGCGTCTTGAAGGCTCCCCCTCCGACCTTGGTCTTCACTTCCATGCTCAGGGTCCTTTTGACCCCAAATTTTTCGCCATGACCACCAAGGAGGCCTGTGTCGTCCCGCATAATGCTGTAGTTCAAGACCCGTGGTATGATCAGGACGTCGTAGTCGGCGGCGGGCGGCATGGTCTCCACCACCCGACATTTGGCGAAGACCTGGGTGCATCCGTTGCTAAAGCCAAGCTGAATTCCTTGCCCCAGGGGGATCGCCTTTTTTTGAGCAACCGCAAAGATACTCCCGGTGGCCCTGCCCTGCCATACGTAGCTCTTCACGTCCGGTGTCAGGAGCAGTGCGACGCGGGCGTCAACGATGCCATTTCGGGCGATATTGAGCGTCGAATCGGGAATGAGAGTCCCGATCCGGTCTACCATGCACCCCCCGACACCGGTTGCGATCAATCCGATAATGAGCACGTAGCCAAAGGTGCGTTTCACTGCACTGCCTCCTAATCCGGTGACAGTATCCTAATCCCGCCCCGGAAGATTTACGAAAGCCGCGACGAAAGCCGGTAAAAGAGAACGCATGTCCAACCCCCGGCATGTTCCCTGCCGCCATTATCCCGGCATCGGCGTCTTGGAGCAACATTTGCGTGATCTTGCGCCGCGAAATCAGTCTCCTACTCACGGCGCGGAAGTCTTACCGTCCTCTCCCGGTCCTCCCACCAAGTGTCCAACTGGTAGCCGTAAATGGGTGTCATGGCCGGCCTGGCGAAGCGGTTCCAATAGGCCAGCCGGTCGCCCCGCAGGTGGAACAAAGGCACCACGTAATGGCCCCACTGCAAAATCCGGTCCAGAGCCCTGGTCGCGGCGATGAGTTGAGAGCGGCCGCCGGCGGCGGTGATCTTGGCGATCATGGCGTCGGCGGCGGGCTCGGCGATGCCCGGATAGTTGCGGGTGGCCTCCTTGCCGGCCGCCGCCGAGCCCCAATAAAATGCTTGCTCGTTGCCGGGCGATAGGGATTCGTCCCAAAGATAGACGATCATGTCGAAGTCATAAGTATTGAGCCGGTATTGGTACTGCGCCGAATCGACGGTCCGCACCCGTGCCACGACGCCGAGGCGCGCCAGCTTGCGGCGGTATTCCAGCGCCAGCCTCTCGTTGCGCGGGTCGATCAGAAGGATTTCGAAGGCCGCCGGCTGGCCGCCGGCGGTAAACGCACGGCCGCCGCGAAACGTCCAACCCGCCGCTTGCAACAGCCGCATCGCCCGCTTCAGGCCGCCGCGGCCCTGGCCGCTGCCGTCGGACTTGGGCGGCCGGTAAACGTCGCTGAACACCTCCGCCGGCAGGCGGTCCCGGTAAGGCTCCAACAAAGCCAGTTCGGCCGGCGTTGGCGGCGCGGCGGCGGCCAGTTCCGAGTTCTCGAAGTAGCTGGCGGTGCGCTCATAAGCTCCGTGAAAGAGCGTCTTGTTGATCCATTCGAAGTCGAAGGCATGGACCAGCGCCGCCCTGACGCCGCGGTCCCGGAAAACCGGCCGGCGGGTATTGAACACCAACCCATACATGCCGGCGGGACGGCCGTGCGGAAACTCCTCCAGCAGGATGTCGCCGCGCTTCAGGGCCGGCGATGCGTAGCCGCTCGCCCAGCGGCCGGGGTCGGTTTCGGGACGCAAGTCAACGAGTCCGGCCTTGAACGCCTCCAAGGCGACGACGCCGTCGCGGTAGTAGTCGTAACGAACGAGATCGAAATTGTATTGGCCGCGATTCACCGGCAAATCCCGGCCCCAGTAGCCGGGGTCGCGGCGGTAGCTGACGGAGCGTCCCGGATCGACGGCCTCGATCCGGTAGGGGCCGCTGCCCAAGGGCGGAACCAAGGTGGTCCTTTCGAACTCGACGCCTTGGTAATAGGACTTCGAGAGGATCGGCATCAGCCCCATGATCAACGGCATCTCGCGGTTGGAGGCATCCTTGAAGATGAGCTTGATCTTGCGCCGGCCCAGCTTCTCCATCCGCTCGACCAGCCGGTAATAGAGGCGGTGGTTGGGGCGGCCCTTTTTGCGCAGGGTTTCGACGGAAAAGATAACGTCGTCGGCGGTGATCGGGCTGCCGTCGTGAAACCGCGCTTGCCGGCGCAACGTGAACGTCACCGATGAGCGGTCGTCCGGCACCTCGACGCTTTCGGCGATGCGCCCGTATAGGGTGAAGGGCTCGTCCTGGCTCCGCTTGAGAAGCCTCTCGAAGACCAAGTCCAAGCCGGCCGCCGGCACCCCCTTGATGATGAACGGATTGAGGCTGTCGAACGCGCCGGTCCTGGAGAGAATCAGGCTGCCGCCCTTGGGCGCTGCGGCATCGGCGTAATCGAAATGCTCGAAGTCCGGGCCGTACTTGGGCGGGCCGTGCATGGCGATGGCGTGGCTGGACCCGGCCGATGCGGAAGAAACGGCGGCAACAAGAAGAAGCGCCAAAAAAAACAAGGCTCCCTTGCCAGGCACCGAGCGCCGGGCTGCCGCCAGCGGCTTCATGCCAACCCGCATGGACAGTCAACCATAGCGGCGCAACCGGGCGCCATGGCGGTGGAGCCAGGCGCGGGCTTCGGTACTATCGGCGGTCAGTTCCCCGACGGTCCGCCAGAAGCCGGCGCCGTGGTCCATGACCTCGAGATGGGCGACCTCATGGGCAACCACGTAATCGAGCACATGCGCCGGCATCATGATCAGGCGCCAGCAAAAGGAAAAGTTCCCCCTCGCCGAACAGGATCCCCAGCGGCTGCGGGTGTCGCGCAGACTGACCCGGCCGAAGGCGCGCCCCAGGCGCCGAGCCTTTTCGGCGACGCGGCAACCGATTTCGTGCCGCGCCTGGCTTTCGAGCCAGTCCCTGAGGCGCCTGGGCAGGTGTTCCGAGCCGCCGGAAACATTGATTTCCCCGTTTTCCCGCCATACCGGAAGGCGGCCCAATGGGCGATGGCGAACGACGTGATCGGCGCCCAGGAAGGGCACGGTGGCGCCGTCGGCGAAGGCAATCCTCGGCGGCAAGGCGTCGAGGCGGCCAACAATCCACTTGCTTTTGCGCCGCGCCAGTTCCAGCCCTTCGTCGGCCGGCACTTGCGGCGGCAAGGTGACGGCGAGGCCGTCCCTTTCCGGATCGATGCGGAGGATCAGCCGGCGGGCGCGAGGATGATGCCTGATCCGCACCGGCACCGTTCGGCCATCGAGCTCGATGGTGATATGCTGCTCCCGGACCATGCGCCCGGTTCGGCGCCACGGCAATCGGATCATCGGAGAGCCGGCAAGCTAAAACCGGTTGCCTCGATGGCCTTCAAAAGGTCCCCGGCATGGGCTTCGCCGAGAGCGGTTAGCGGCGGGCGGATGTTTCGCCATTCCCGTTGCCCGCCGTGGCGCGCCATGACCTCTTTCAGCGCCGCGATCAAGGGGTAGGCGGTAAAAATTCCGCGCAAGGCCGCCAGTTGCGCGTTGGTCTCGCCAATGGCGGCGTTCCGCCAGCCCGAATAGACTTTCGCCGCCAACTTCGAAGCAACGTTGCAGACCGCCGTGATGCACCCGGCCCCGCCTGCTTCGAGCAAGGGCAACAGCAGATCGTCGGCGCCGCTGAAGACGGCGAAGCCGGGAAAAGCGCGGGCGCAAGAGGTCATGTTGCCGACATCGCCGGAACTATCCTTCATGCCGGCGATGGTTACGGGGTAACGCGTCAGCAGCCGTTCGATCAAGGCCATGCCGATGGGAACGGCGGACATCCGGGGAAAGTGATAAAGGTAAACCTTGAGCGCCGCCTCGCCGACCCCTTCGATGACTTCCGAGTAGGCGGCGAACAGGCCGTCGTCGGTGACGTTCTTGTAGTAAAACGGCGGCAGCATGACGACTCCCGCCACACCCAACCGCACCGCCCGGCGGCTCAGCTCGATGGTGTCGGTAATGGCGCAGCAGCCGGTGCCCGGCAACAGCGCTTGGCCCGGTATGCCGGCCTCGATCAGCCCTTCCAGCATGCCGATGCGTTCCGGCAGGCTGAACGAATTGGCCTCGCCGGTTGTGCCCAGAACCGCCAGTCCGTCGCAGCCATTCTCCAAAAGCCAGCGGCAATGGCGGGCGAAGGCGCGATGGTCGGGGCAAAGGTCTGCTTTCAGCGGCGTCAGCACGGCGGCGAAGACACCGCTGGCAACGGGCGCATCGCCGGTCAAGGTTGCCCCCCCTGATCGGGCCAGTTGACGACATGGTTTTCCAGATCGCCGGCGGCGTTTCCGGGCACGGCGCGGCCGCGCACGGACATCCCCGCCCGGTGCACGGTTTCCGGGTCTCCGGAAACCAGAGGATGCCACCACGGCAAGTCCTTGCCATTGGCCAGCAGGAAATAGGCGCAGGTGTCGGGCAACCATTTCAGCGTCGGGATGTTCTTCGCCGTCAACTGTTCGCAATCGGCGACGAGATGCTTGCGGCAGGCATAATCGGTGCAAAGACAGCTGCCGATGTCAAGCAGACGGCAGGCGACGTTGGTGTAAACGACCTTGCCGGTATCGATGTCCTCGAGCTTTTCCAGGCAGCACTTGGCGCAGCCGTCGCAAAGGGATTCCCATTCTTCCACCGACATTTCGGCAAGCGATTTCAGCCGCCAGAAAGGTTGCCCGGCCATTACTCAGAGTACCTCCCGCGGGTGTTCATTCATCGCCATGGCCTTCCCCGCCGCCACCCGCTTCGCAAGAAGACGAAGCGCCGCGCCATGATTGATGATAACGTCTTCACGTTCGCCATCAAGAGAGCAAACGCCGTCGGCATGACCTTTGCCGGAATCTTGCGGGAATCTCGGCAGTTTAAAGTAACGCACGAGGGGCGAAAATCACGGCCATGGCTAAGCGCCTGTTAATCCTGGGAGGGACGGCGGAGGCTAGGAAGCTGGCCGGGCTGGTGGTCGACTCTTTCGCCGGCGAAGTGGAGGCCGTCACTTCTCTTGTCGAGCGCCTCGAACCGATGCCGGAATTTCCTGGCCGGGTTCGCACGGGCGGCCTCAAGGACATCCAGGCGCTGGTCGACTATCTCCGCCAAGAGGCCGTCGACATGGTCATCGACGCGACCCATCCCTTTGCCGAGGTCATTTCCGCCAATGCCTACGCCGCCTGCCTTCGCGCCGAGGTGCCGAGACTGATGTTGATCCGCCCGCCCTGGCGGCTGCCGCCGGCAAGCCGCTGGGTCGAGGTGGACGACTTGACGGGCGCCGCCGAAGTTCTGCCCCGTCTGTCGCGCCGGGCCTTCCTGACCATTGGACCCGAGGGCATCGAAGCCTTTTCCGGCGTCACCGGCGTCTGGTTCCTGGTTCGCCTGTTCAGGCAACCCTTTTCACCCTTGCCGCTTGCCAATTATACCCTCGTCACGGGCCGCCCGCCCCTGACTCTGGCGGATGAGAGCCAGTTGCTCACGGAACACCGGATCGATACCCTGGTGTGCAGGCAAAGCGGCGGCAAGGCGACCGAGGCAAAAATCATCGCCGCCGGCGAGGAAGGCGTTCGGATTGTCCTCATCCAACGTCCGATCCTGGAACCGGGCGAGATCGTCGAGACCGCCGAGGAAGCCTTGCATTGGCTGCGAAGCAAGGTTTAGTTGATACTTGAAGCGTATGGGGTCTTGAATATTGAATTTCCGTCCACCGCCCTCTTTGCTTCCCCCATGGCGCGGCCCTTGCGCATCGAATATCCCGGCGCCGTCTATCATCAGACGGCTCGCGGCAACGCCAGTGAGGACGTTTTCCTGGGCGACGGCGACCGCCGTCTGTTCCTCGACCTCCTTGCGGAAACCATCGCCAGCTTCCGCTGGCGCTGCCACGGCATGCGTGAAATCACCAGGGCGCCGATCTTGAGCAGCTTCAAGCGGATGGTGCCGCGGGTAGCGTCGGCAAACCGGGTGTGGTCGAGCGCGATCCGGCGCAACTCGTTGAGTAGCACGTAGGCTATTTTGGCCCATGCCAAATGGTTGGCACTTTGGCCCATGCCAAATGGTTGGCACTTTGGCCCATGCCAAATGGTTGGCAATCGAACCCGGCCACCACTTTCTTGTGATCGGCGGGTTCAAATTCGAACAGCGCCGGTGTACACTCTGTTTACATCCGGGAATCTCGGAGACTTTGGTAATGGTTTGATTCGCCATCGTTATCCCAGATTTTCGGCCCCGATGCACCCCGTAGTTTGAGAAATTCTGGCTAAGCGCCGCAAGGATTTGTTTTTGCCTTATGATGGGGCGTTCCTCGCGGGACGCCCTTTTCGTATTTGCCGGGGGAGAGGTTGCGAAATGAACGCCAGCGAAAAAAAAGTCGCGGTCGCCATCCTCGGCGCCAGCGGCTACACCGGCGCCGAGTTGGCGCGGCTCCTCGTCCGCCATCCGCAAGCGGAAATCACCGCGCTGACCGCCGGCCGCAAGGTGGGCCGGCGGTTGGGCGAGGTGTTTCCGCATCTGGCCGGTGCCGGGCTGCCGGACCTGGTGTCCATCGACGCCGCCGATTGGGACGCCGCCGAGGTGGCCTTTTGCTGCCTGCCGCACGGGACCGCGCAGGACGTCGTCGCCGGACTGCCGCGACACCTGAAAGTAATCGATCTCTCCGCCGATTTCCGCTTCGCCGACGCCAGCCTTTACGGCCGCTGGTACGGCCAGGCGCACCGGGCGCCGGAACTGCTGAAAGAGGCCGTCTACGGTCTCACCGAAGTGGCCCGCGACGCCGTTTCCAAGGCCAGGCTCGTCGCCAATCCGGGCTGTTACCCGACGGCGGCCTTGCTGCCGCTCATCCCTTTGCTCGAGGCCGGATTGATCGACGCCCGAGAGATCGTCATCGACGCCAAATCCGGCGTCAGCGGGGCCGGACGGGCGGCCAAGGAGTCCGCCCTTTACGCCGAGGTCGCCGAGGGCGTCCAGGCTTACGGCGTGGCGGCGCACCGGCACACGCCGGAGATCGAACAGGAACTCTCGGGAGCCGCCGGCGGCGGGCCGGTCACGGTCAGCTTCACGCCGCATCTGGTGCCGATGAACAGGGGGATTCTCGCCACCATCTACGTCAGGCTGGCGCCAGGGGCGGCGGCGGACGATCTCGGGGCGGCGCTACGAAGGCGCTACTCTGGCGAGCCCTTCATCCGCGTGGTGGCGGCCGGCGAGGCGCCGTCGACGCGCCACGTGCGCGGCTCGAACGGCTGCCTGATCGGCGTCTTCGCCGACCGCTTAACCGGCCGGGCGATCGTCCTTTCGGTCATCGACAACCTGGTGAAAGGGGCCTCTGGCCAAGCGGTGCAGAACATGAACGTCATGTGCGGGTTGGCGGAAACGGCGGGTCTTGAGCAAGCGCCGCTGTTTCCGTAGGCAATGCCCTAAATTCGGTGACAGCATACTATTTTCCGGGCTTGGTTTTCGGCTTGCGGCCCCTTTTGCGGGGACCGAGAGGGCGCTTCAATTTCTTCTCGAGACCGGCCACGAAGTCGGCGTCGCCGAGGGGCCGTCCGGTGTGGGCGTGGCGGCGCACCGTCTCGGCTTCGCCGTCGCCGAGACCTCCGTCGAGGAAGGCCCGCCAATCCTCGACCCGTTCAAGCAGGGACCCGACTCTGACGAGACCGTCGTCGGCCCCCTTGAGGTGGGCGGCGGCGCTGCTCCACGGCCAGTTCCCGGCGGTCTTCGCGAGACCCGCCAGCACCGGATTGAGTTCCACATAGCGGGCGGCCATGAGCAGGTGCGCCTCGTCCATGGGGAAGGAGGTAAAGCGTCCCTGCCACAGGTGTCCCAACAACTCCGCGCGGGCATTGATCCGCCGGGTGTAACGGCGGTGCGCCTCGCCGATCGCCCGTCTCAGCCCGTCCTCGGAAGCGGGCACGGCGATCAGGTGCACGTGGTTGGGCATCAGGCAGTAAGCCCAAATCTCGACGTCGTGGCGAGCGCACCGCTCCGCCATCAGGTCCCGATAGGCTTGGTAGTCGCCGTCGTTGAAGAACGTCGTTTGCCGGCGGTTCCCCCGCTGGTTGACGTGGTGGGGAATGCCGGGAACGACAACACGCGCCAGTCTCGCCATCGGGCAAACCTAACGCGCCGGCGCGAGAAGGCAAGAAATTAGTATGCTGTTACCGAATTAATTATGTTGCAAAAAAACCGGCCGGTACCGACTAAGCTTGAAATACTCTAAACGTCGACATCCTCGACAAACGGCGCGTGCTCCTGGATGTAGGCCAGGCGAAGTTCCGGTTTGCGGCCCATCAGGGAATCCACCAGTTTGGCGGTGTCCTTGGCCTCTTCCGCCGTCTCGGCGTTGTCGCTCTCGGGCACGGTGACGCGGAGTAGCGTCCGGCTGGCCGGGTCCATGGTCGTTTCCCGGAGCTGCGAAGAGGGCATTTCACCGAGTCCCTTAAAGCGGCTGATTTCGATCTTGCCCTTGCCGCCGAAGGCGGATTTCAGGAGTTCATCCTTGTGGGCCTCGTCGCGGGCGTACAAGGACCTGCCCCCCTGGGTGATCCGGTAAAGGGGCGGCAAGGCGATATAAAGATGATCGTTTTCGATGAGTTGGCGCATTTCCATATAAAAGAATGTCATCAGCAGGGAAGCGATATGGGCGCCGTCGACGTCGGCGTCGGTCATGATGATGACCCGCCCGTAGCGGAGCTGTTCATCGTCGTAACGATCTCGCGTGCCGCAGCCCAGGGCCTCGATCAGATCGCGCAGTTCCTGATTGGAATTGAGCTTGTCGGCCGAGGCGCTGGCGACATTGAGTATCTTTCCGCGCAAAGGCAGCACGGCCTGGGTCTCGCGGTCGCGCGCCTGCTTCGCCGAGCCGCCGGCGGAATCGCCCTCGACCAGAAACAGCTCGGTGCCGACGGCGCGGGTGCAATCGGTCAGTTTGCCGGGCAGTCGTAGCCGCCTGGCCGCCGCCCGCTTGCCTTGGCGCGCTTTTCTTCGGCGCAGGCGTTCCTCGGCGCGTTCGATGACGCGTTCGAGCAGTATCCCGGCGGTTTCCGGGTCTCCCGACAGCCAGTGATCGAAATGGTCGCCGACGCAGGCCTCGATCAGGCGGGCGGCCTCGGGCGTCGTCAGCTTGTCCTTGGTCTGGCTCTGGAACTGGGGGTTCTCGATGAACACCGACAGCATGACGCAGGCGCCGCCGGCGGCGTCCTCGGCGGTGATTTTCGCCGCCTGCTTGTTGCCCACCAGCTCGGCATAAGCCTTCAATCCCTTGGTCAGGGCCGCCTTGAAGCCGGTCTCGTGGGTGCCGCCCTGCGGCGTCGGCACGGTATTGCAGTAGGAATCGAAGAGGCTTTCTTCATCGGCCGGCCAGTCCGCCGCCCATTCCACCCTGCCGGCGCCGTTATTCAATTTGGCGGCGCCGGAAAAAGAGCCGGCGGTCAGGCTCTGGCGGTCGGCCAGCGTCGTCGCCAGATAATCGGCGAGCCCGCCGGGGAAGTGCAATGCCGCCGTTTCCGGCGTCGTGTCGCCGCTCTTGAGCAGGGCGGCGTCGCAGGACCAGCGGATTTCCACGCCTCGGAACAGGTACGCCTTGGAGCAGGCCATGCGGTAAAGCTGGGCGGGACGGAAACGGGCGCGCGGGCCGAAGATTTCCGGGTCGGGATGAAACCTTACGGTGGTGCCGCGGCGGTTATGCACGGGTCCGGATTTCATCAACGGGCCAAGGGGCTTGCCGCGCTTGTAGGCCTGCGTCCAGAGATTGCGTTCGCGGGCGACTTCGATCGACAGCCGGTCCGACAAGGCGTTGACCACGGAAATGCCCACCCCATGCAGGCCGCCGGAGGTTCGATAGGCATCGCCGCCGAACTTGCCGCCCGAATGCAGCGTCGTCATGATCACTTCCAGGGCCGATTTGGCCTTGAACTTGGGATGAGAATCGACGGGGATGCCGCGGCCGTTGTCGGATACCATCACCGTTTGATCGGCGGCCAAGTGCAAATCGATGCGGCTGGCGTGCCCGACCACCGCCTCGTCCATGGCGTTGTCAAGTGCCTCGGCCACTAAATGATGCATGGCCGCCTCGTCGGTGCCGCCGATGAACATGCCCGGGTGCCGGCGCACCGGTTCCAGTCCCTCGAGGACTTCGATGTCCTTGGCGGAATAATCCCGTTGCCGGTCCGCCGGCGGCTTGGGTTTCGATTTCCTGGCCGCCGCCGTGCCGGCGGCCCGTTCCTCCGCCAGGTCAAAAAGGTCGTTCATTCCGCATATCCCAATCGGCGCCGTCATGGCGCCCCCGCGAGGAAGCGAATCGGCCTCCTGCGGAGATTATCCTAAAAACCCTGTCGGGCGAAGGCAAGCATGATAAAGTAGGGAAGCATTTGAATATTACAATATGTTGTGTCGATGGAGAAAAGAGTCATGTCCGAAGAGAACCCGCGGCCGAAAGGGGAACTTTCCATCCGCAGCCTCGCCATGCCGGCCGACACCAACCCTTCCGGCGACATTTTTGGCGGCTGGATCTTGTCGCAGATGGACATCGCCGGCAGCATCGCCGCCGGCAACAGGGCCAAGGGCCGGGTCGCCACCGTGGCGGTCAAGGGGATGAGCTTTCACTTGCCGGTCCGTGTCGGTGACGTGGTCTGCTGCCATACCGAGATCCAGCGGGTCGGCGACACTTCGATCACCCTCCTGGTGGAGGTCTGGACCATGCGCCGAGGCGAGCAGCGGCAGATCAAGGTGACCGAGGGCGCGTTCGTTTACGTCGCCCTCGACGAGGAGGGCCGCAAACGGCCGGTGCCGCCTGAATGAAACCCGAATTCGCCGCTTCGGCCGCTCCGCCGCCGTCAGATGGCGAACGAACTGCCGCAGCCGCAAGAAGAGGTGGCTTGTGGATTCTTGAGCGAGAAATAGGAGCCGATCAGGTCTTCGACATAGTCGAGTTCGGCGCCGTCGAGCAGATTCAGGGAAACCTCGTCGACGACCACTTGGATGCCACTCCGCTCGAAAACCAGGTCGTCCTCGCGGCGTTGGTCGTCGAGGCTAAATCCGTACTGGAAACCGGAACAGCCGCCGCTGGAAATGGCGACGCGCATCATCTTAGCCACGTTTCCATCCTCGCCGACGAGTTCGGAGATGCGCTTGGCGGCGTTGGCCGAAATGGTGATCATTTTTTCACCGATGTCAGACTCGGTTTCCAATATCTAAAGCTCCCATAAGACGAGTTCAGGTCATAGCCGTACTTATGTAATCAGTCCTGGCGATTTGTCAAACTCGTTGCTTGGCAATGCCGCGCCTTGTAGGTTTCCGCCATGGCCGCCGACCATCATCTTGCCCCTTATGCCTGCCATGCCGGCGCCAGCCGAGGCCGTCTTTTCAAGGAACCAGAAAGCGCCACCCGCGGCTGTTTTCAGCGCGACCGTGACCGCATCATCCATTCCGCCGCCTTTCGCAAGCTCGAGTACAAGACCCAGGTTTTCGTCAACCATGAAGGCGATTACTTCCGCACCCGGCTGACCCACAGCCTGGAGGTGGCGCAGATCGCCCGTTCGGCTTGCCGTTATCTCTGTCTCAACGAGGACTTGGCCGAAGCCCTGGCGCTGGCCCACGACCTCGGGCATCCGCCCTTCGGCCACGCCGGCGAGGAGGCTCTCAATGAAATGATGGAGCCTTTCGGAGGCTTCGATCACAATGCCCAGAGCCTGCGCGTGGTCACCCGGCTCGAGCGCCGCTACGCCGATTTCGACGGCCTCAACCTGACCTGGGAAACACTGGAGGGGGTGATCAAGCACAACGGTTCCCTGTCCCGGCCCCTGCCGCGCGCCATCGCCGAATATGGGGAGCTGCATGACCTGGAAACGCACACTTACGCCGGCGCCGAGGCGCAGGTGGCGGCGCTGTCCGACGATATCGCCTACAACAACCACGATATCGACGACGGACTGCGCGCCGGGCTGTTCACCACCGGCGATCTCGCCGAGGTGCCCCTGGTCGGGCCGATCTTTGCCGAGGTCCGGAGCGACCATCCCGGCCTCGACGAATCGCGGCTGATTTTCGAGGCCGTCCGCCGCATGATTGGGGCCATGGTCACGGATGCGCTGGAGGAAACCGGGCGGCGGATCGCCGAGGCCAAACCGGAAACCGCCGCCGACATCCGCGCCTTGGACGGTCCGGTCGCCGGATTTTCCGCGCCCATGCGGGAGAACGACCGGGCGCTGAAAGCCTTCCTGTTCGATAACATGTACCGTCATTACCGGCTCAACCGCATGTGCAGCAAAGCCCGCCGGGTGGTCAAGGAGCTCTTTGGCCTTTTGCTGTCGGAACCGGAATGCCTGCCCAGCGAATGGCGCGACGAGGCCGGAGACGCGGGCTCGGAAGCGACGGCGCAACTGGTCGCCGATTACATCGCCGGCATGACCGACCGTTTCGCGCTGGACGAACACCGCCAGCTCTTCGACCTGCGGGCGCGGATGTCCTGAAGCCATGAACCTGTTCAACCATTTCCGCGATCGTCTGATCGCCATCATCGGGGAATTGGCCGCCGAAGAGTCCATACCGTCCGGTCTGGATACAACGCGGGTGACGGTGGAACCGCCGCGCGAGGAAAGTTTGGGCGACATCACCACCAACGCCGCCATGATCCTGGCCAAGCCGGCGGCGATGAAGCCGAGGGATTTGGCGGCGCTGCTGGCCGGGCGTCTGGATGGTCTGGATTCCGTCGCCGCGACCGAAATCGCCGGTCCCGGCTTCATCAACATGCGGCTGGAGAATTCGTTTTGGCGGCAACGGCTGGCAGAAATCCTGACGGCCGGGCCGGCCTATGGCGATTCCGGTTTTGGCCGTGGATGCAAGGTTAACGTCGAATTCGTCTCCACCAATCCCACCGGCCCCTTGCATGTCGGCCACGGACGCGGCGCCGTCGTCGGCGACGCCCTGGCATCGCTGCTGGAGAAGGCGGGATTCGACGTCACCCGTGAATACTATGTCAACGACGCCGGCGCGCAGGTGGAAATGCTGGCCAGGTCGGCGGCGGCGCGCGCCGGCGAGGCGCTGGGCATGGTCGAACTCGACGAAGAAGCCTTGCAAGGCCTTTACCCAGGGGAGTACCTGAAGCCGGTGGGGGAGAAACTGGCCAGCCAGTTCGGAGCGCAACGGCTGAACGTTGACGATGCGGAAAATCTCCAATTTCTGGTCCGTTTTTGCATCGATGAAATGTTGGATCTCATCCGCGCGGATCTGGCGGTGCTCGGGGTGGAGTTCGATGTCTTCACCTCCGAGAAAGAACTGGTCGAAGCGGGAGCGGTCGACGCCGCGCTGAAGTTCCTTGCCGGCCGGGGGCTGATCTACACGGGTGTTCTCGAACCGCCGAAAGGCAAAAAAACCGACGACTGGGAACCCCGGCCACAGGCGTTGTTCCGGGCTACCGAATTCGGCGACGACGTTGACCGCCCACTCAAGAAGTCGGATGGAAGTTGGACCTATTTCGCCACCGATATCGCCTATCATATGGATAAGTTCCGGCGCGGTTTCGAGACCATGATCGATGTCTGGGGCGCCGACCACGGCGGCTATGTCAAGCGCATGCGGGCGGCGGTCGAGGCGGTGACGGAAGGGGCCGGGGAGTTGGACGTCAAGCTCTGCCAGATGGTTAAACTCACCGAAGGCGGCCAGCCGGTGAAGATGTCGAAACGGGCTGGCGCCTTCGTCACCTTGAGCGAGGTCATCGAGCGGGTCGGCCGCGACGTGGTCCGCTTCATCATGCTGACCCGCAAGAACGACGCCCACCTGGATTTCGATCTCGCCAAGGTCACCGAACAATCGCGCGAAAACCCGGTCTTTTACGTCCAGTACGCCCATGCCAGGTCTTGCTCGGTGCTGCGCCACGCGGCCGAGGTCTTCCTTCCTGGCGAGTTGAGTCCGTCCGCCTTGGCGCGGGCCGAACTCGACCGCTTGACCGATCCGGCGGAGCTTGCTTTGATAAAAGTCATGGCGAGTTGGCCGAGTTTGGTGGAGAGCGCGGCGCTCGCCCATGAACCCCATCGTGTGGCTTTCTATTTAAACGATCTCGCGGCGCGGTTTCATATGCTTTGGAACAAAGGCAACGAAAACGCCGATATGCGTTTCCTGATCCCTGGCAAACGGGCGTTGTCGGCGGCGAGACTGGCCTTGGTGCGGGGAACGGCTATTGTGATCGCATCGGGGCTGAAAGTAATGGGCGTAATCCCTGTTCAGGAGATGAAATGATGGCGCCGTCCGACGAATCCATCGACCGAAACGGGACGATTGTTCCAGATCCAGCCGAAACCCTGGACTTCGAGCCGGTGGTCCGGCCCCCGCCAAAGTGGATGGGCAACGTCAAACTGTTTTTAGGTCTGGCCTTGCTGACGGTGACGGGCGGCGGGATCGTTTGGTACTTTTTTGGCGACCGGCTCTCTGGCGGCGGAGAGGCCGGCGTTCCCGTGGTCCGGGCCGAGGAAGGACCGGTCAAGGTGCGTCCAGAGAATCCCGGCGGGATGAACGTGCCGGACCGGGACAAGCTGATTTACGATCGCATGCAGGGCATGGACGTAAAACCGCCCGTCGAGCGCTTGCTGCCGCCCCCGGAGGCGCCGTTGCCGCCGCCCAAGGTGCCGTTGTCGCCGCCCAAGGCGGGGATGGAAGCAACAGCCGAGGCCGGCCAGCGCCAGCCCGCCGCCAGCCGAGCCGCCGCCAGCCGAGCTGTCGCCAAGGCGAAGAAGTCCTCTCCTCCGGCTCCCGCCGTGCCCACCATCGAAGAAGTACTCGCCGTCAAGCCGCCGCCGCCGCTGCCGCCGCTTCTGCCCACCGGCGGCAAAAAAGCGAAGCCCGTGATCGAGGCCAAGCCGGCGGCAAGCTCGGCGGCCGCCAAGCCTGCCGGCCCCGTCCAGCCGAAAGCGATTTTTCGGGTTCAGTTGGCCGCCGTCAGAACCATGAGGCGGGCGCAACAAGAATGGAGCCGCTTGCGGAAAAACCATTCGGACCTCCTGGGAAAATTCGAGCTTTCCGTGACCAAGGCCGATCTCGGTCCCGGCAAGGGCCTGTTCTATCGCCTGCGCGCCGGTCCTTTGGCCTCCAAGGCGGCGGCTCGCGATCTTTGCGCCAAACTGGCCAAACGGAAGGTGGGATGCCTGATCGCCCGAGCCGAAAAATAGAATGACGGCCGGCTTCCCCCTGGCGGTGATCTTCGGTTGTTCCGGGCCGGTGCTTGGCGACGGCGAACGCCGGTTTTTCGGCGAATCCGATCCTTTGGGCTTCATCCTCTTCGCCCGCAACTGTGAGAACCCCGGCCAGGTGCGCCGCCTTGTCGGAGATTTGCGCGCCTGCGTCGGCCGGTCCGATGCGCCGATCCTCGTTGACCAGGAAGGCGGCCGGGTGGTTCGCCTGAAACCGCCCCATTGGCGGGCGCCGCCGGCGCCGGCCCGGTTCGCCAAGCTTGCCCGCCGCGACCCTCGACGGGCGGTCAGGGCGGCGCGCCTCAACGCCCGGCTGATCGCCGCCGAACTTTTCGATCTCGGCATCACGGTAAACTGCGCGCCGGTCCTCGACCTGCCGCGGGCCGACGCCGATCCCATCATCGGCGATCGGGCCGCCGGCGACACGCCGGACGTGGCGGCCCTGCTGGGAAGGGCGGCTTGCGAGGGTTTCCTCGCCGGCGGCGTGGCGCCGGTGATCAAACATATTCCCGGCCATGGCCGCGCCACCAGCGACAGCCACAAGGAATTGCCGCTGGTGGAGGCCTCGTGGAAGGAGCTTGAAAGGGTCGATTTCGCTCCCTTCCGGGCGCTCAAGGAGATGCCTTGGGCGATGACGGCGCACGTCGCTTACCAAGTGGTGGACGGGCAAGCCCCCGCCACCACATCGGCCAAGGTGATCGAAGAAGTGATTCGCGGCGCTATCGGTTTTCAAGGCCTCCTCGTGTCCGACGACTTGGAGATGCGGGCTCTCCAAGGCGGCCTTGGCGAGCGGGCCCGGGCGGCGCTTGCCGCCGGCTGCGATTTGCTGCTCCACTGCAACGGAAGCATCGCCGAAATGAGTTCTGTCGCCAGCGCTTCCACGCCGTTGAGCCGGGCGGCGGCCGGGCGCCTCGCCCGCGCCGGCGGCCAGGCTTCGATGCCGCAAGCCTTTGACGCCAAGGCGGCGGCGGCCGAGCTCGATGATTTGCTGGCGGCGGCGTCATGAACGTCGAGGCGATCTTGACCGCTGCCTCGGTCTGGGTGATCCCGGTGCTCTTGGCCGTCACCCTTCATGAAGCCGCGCACGGCTGGGTGGCATGGCGGCTGGGCGACGACACCGCCTACCGCATGGGCCGGGTGAGCTTCAATCCGTTCCGCCACATCGACCTTTTCGGCACGGTGCTCCTGCCGGCGATGCTGCTGTTCTTCTCCGCCGGCCGCATGATGTTCGGCTTCGCCAAGCCGGTGCCGGTGAACTTCTTGAGGCTGAGGCGGCTCCGGCGCGACATGGTTCTGGTCGCCTTGGCCGGGCCGGGAACCAATCTGTTTCTGGCGGCGGTTTCGGCCGCCCTGTTCCATGTCGTTCCCTATTTTTCCGGTGACGTCATGCTGTGGATCGGGCGCAATTTGCACAATTCGGTATGGATCAACACTCTTTTATGTGTTTTCAACATGCTGCCGCTGCCGCCCCTGGACGGTGGCCGGGTGGCGGTCGGACTGCTGCCGCCGCCGCTGGCCCGGCCGCTGGCGCGGTTGGAAAAGGCCGGGATCCTTATTGTTCTCGGCGCCATATTTATCTTGCCGTGGATCGGTGACATACTGGGGTTCGATCTGAATGTATTCTGGTGGCTGGTGGGGATGCCGGCGGAATATCTCATGGACGTGATTTTCACTTTGGCGGGCATCAAATAAGGGCTTGATGGCAAGGGACGACGTATTCGAGGAAACGCCGGCGCCGGCGGGGGAAACCCCGGCGTTGCCTTTTGTCGTCGACATCGACGGCTTCGAGGGGCCCATCGACATGCTGCTGGCGCTGGCCCGCGAGCAGAAAGTGGATCTGGCCCATATCTCCATCCTGCAACTGGCCGACCAGTACCTGGCCTTCATCGTCGAAATTCGGCGCGCCGACCTGGAATTGGCCGCCGACTACTTGGTGATGGCGGCCTGGCTGGCCTACCTCAAATCGCGCCTCCTGCTCCCCGACCTAGGCGAAGAGGACGAGCCGACGGGCGAGGAAATGGCCGCCGCCCTGGCCTTCCAACTGCGGCGCCTGGAAGGGATGCGTGAAGCGGGAACGCGGCTGATGGCCGGGTCCCGGTTGGGGCGGGAGTTTTTCGCCCGCGGCGCGCCGGAAGCTTTCGCGGCCCGGACCAAGACCGTTCTCGAAGCCACCCTTTATGACTTGCTCAAGGCTTATGGCGAGCAGAAGCTCCGGCAAACGGACAAGGTCCTGCACATCGAGCCGTGGGAGCTTTACACCGTCGAGGAGGCGTTGCGGCGCCTGCGGCTGCTGCTTGGCAAAACGCCGGAGTGGACGATTCTTTCCCGCTTCCTGCCCCCCGTTTTAGGCGACCGGATGGCCGTCCGCTCGGCGCTCGCCGCTACTTTGGCCGCGGCATTGGAAATGGCCCGCGAGGGTAAGCTCAAGCTGCGTCAGAGCGCCCCGTTCGGTCCCATTTATCTGCACCGGGCGAGAGCGAAGCGGTCCACCGGCAAGCCGGAGCCGAACGGTTGATGGACGGCGGCGCTCATCACATCAGGCTGTTGGAGGCGCTCCTTTTCGCCTCCGCCGAGCCGGTGCCCGAGCGCCTCCTCGTCCGCCGCCTGCCGGAGGCGGCCGATGTCGGGGCGCTGCTGGAGGAACTGAAGGGCCATTATGCCGGGCGGGGCGTCAATCTGGTCAAGTCGGGCGCCTCCTGGGCCTTCCGTACCGCGCCCGACCTGGCGGGCCAACTCAACCAAGAGATCGAGGTCGGCCGCAAGCTGTCGCGGGCGGCGGTCGAAACGCTCGCCGTCATCGCCTACCACCAGCCGGTGACGCGGGCCGAAATCGAGGAGATTCGCGGCGTCGGCATGAACAGGGGAAGCCTCGATATGTTGCTGGAAGCGGGGTGGATCAGGCCCTTGGGCCGACGCCACACGCCGGGCCGGCCGGTCACCTGGGGCACCACCGACGCCTTCCTCGACCATTTCGCGCTGCACGATTTGGGCGATTTGCCGGGACTCGACGAATTGAAGGCGGCGGGATTCCTTGATCCCCGCCCCGCCCTCGAGCTTTTCAGCGTCATCGTCTCGGCGGAGCCGGCAAATGGCGAGGGCGAAACCGGCGAAGCCGAAAACGAAGATGCACCCGCCCCACCGGACCCCGACGACGGCTTGACCAACCCCGTTGCCGAATGATTGGAAACGGGCGGAACGGCGATTTCGGGGGCCCCGGCCGCCGCCTTCGCGCGCCTGTTGAAATGACCGTCCGGGGACCAGACATCAATTGCCGTTCACGGGTCATTGCGGCGGCCGGGACTTTCTGCCATTATCCGCCGCGACCGAATCCTCTGGCAAGCAAGCGAGTAAGCGGATATGGGTGGTTGGACAGGTATTTGGCAATGGGTGGTGGTCCTCGCCATCGTGCTTCTGCTGTTTGGCGGCAGGGGCAAGATATCGGCGCTGATGGGCGATTTCGGAAAGGGCTTGAAGTCTTTCAAGAAAAGCATGGATAGCGACGAGGAACTCGCCGCCGACGGGGAGCCCAAGGTCCTGAAATCCGAACAGGCGGAGATCGCCGAAACCGCTCCCAAGAAAGACCATGCGGCGAAAGGTTGATGCCGGCCGGTGACGGCTGGCCCTTACCTTTTTCGCTCACCGCCGGGAGCAAAGAGCCTCCATGTTTGACATCGGTTGGCAGGAACTTTTCATTGTCGCCGTCCTCGGCATCATCATCATCGGCCCGAAGGATCTGCCGCGCGCCATCCGCGCGGTGAGCGGTTTGGTGCGCAAGGCGCGCGGCTTGGCGCGCGATTTTCAGGACGGTGTCGACGACGTTATCCGCGAGGCCGAACTGGACGACGTCAAGGAACAGGTGGAAAAGGTCTCGCGGTTCGACGCTGTCCAAGAGATCAAAAACGCCATCGACCCCACCGGCGACCTCAAGGAACAGGTGGAAAAGGTCTCGCGGTTCGATGCCGTCCGAGAGATCAAAAACGCCATCGACCCCACCGGCGACCTCGCCGACGATTTCGGCATCGGCGACGCGGACCGGGATTCAGCCGCCGCCGGCGACCGGGGGGATGCCGCCAAGCCGCCGGCCAAGGCGGCCGGCGGCGAAACCGACACGGCGCCGCCGGCGGCCAAGGCAAGCGGGTAGGGGACCGTGGCCGACGACGCCAGCGACGACAGCGACGACAGCCAGGGCGACAACTTGAACGACAAGCGGGCGCCCTTGCTCGAGCACTTGATCGAATTGCGCCGGCGGCTGCTCCGCTGCCTTATCGCCATCATCGTCCTTTTCTTCATCTGCTATTACTTCGCCCCCGACATCTACCAGTTCCTGGTCCGCCCGCTGGCCGACGTCCTCGACGACATGGGCGGCAACCGGCGGCTGATATTCACGGCGCTGCACGAGGCTTTTTTCACTTACATCAAGGTCGCCTTCTTCGCCGCCCTGTTCATCGCCTTTCCGTTCATTGCCACGCAGCTATGGCTGTTCATCGCGCCGGGGCTTTACAAGCACGAAAAGAGTGCCTTCGTTCCGTTTCTGGTGGCGACGCCGATCCTCTTCTTCATGGGCGGGGCGCTGGTTTACTATTTGATTTTTCCCTTGGCTTGGCAGTTCTTCCTGAGCTTCGAATTGACCGGCGGAGAGGGCGTCCTGCCGATCCAGTTGGAGGCCAAGGTCGACCAGTACCTGTCGCTGGTCATGCGGTTGATTTTCGCTTTCGGGCTGTGCTTTGAGCTGCCGGTGCTGATGACTCTGTTGGGAAGGGTCGGGCTGGTCAGCTCGGCGGGCCTGGCGGAGAAGCGCAAGTACGCCATCGTCCTGGCTTTCGTCGCCGCCGCCATCCTGACGCCGCCGGATGTGATCAGCCAGATCGGTCTGGCGGTTCCGACCCTCATTCTTTACGAGATTTCCATTTGGTGCGTCCGCGTGGTCGAGAAGAAACGCGCCGCCGCCGAGGACGGCGACGACGCCGGCAAACCCGCCGGCGCTTGACGGCGGCGCCGGGGCGCTGGCCGACCTGAGTGGGGCGAACGTCCAGAAGCTGTGAGAGGTGGAGTTAGCGAGGGTGGTGTTGTAATCCTTGAGCGAGTACAGGAGGCGCTTTTTCAAGGGACGGGCCAATGGGCGAAGGCGGCGGACTTATCAACCTCGGAGACCTCTCGAAGCCCGCGACCGTGCTCATCGAAAGGGTTTCCGATGCGGTAGGAGGGATCGCTAAGCCTTGGCAGATTAAGCGTATTGCCAAGGCGGAAACTAAAGCAGATTTGAGATACAACTCGTTCGGTTTCGCCGGTTTCCTTGAATTTGTTCCCCGTTTGTGATACAATATTCGATGTCTTTTACGGAGAAAAACTAATGCCCAAGACGGCGATGATCCGCGCCCGCATGGAGCCGTCGATCAAGCATGACGCCGAGGCGGTGTTCAAAACCCTCGGGCTGTCGGCGACCGAGGCCATCACCCTGTTTTACAAGCAGGTCTTGCTGCATCGGGGACTGCCTTTCCCGGTGAGGATTCCGAACCAAACAACCGAAAGGACGATGCGTAAAACGCTTGCTGGCGAGGAGCTGACCGACTGGCCGAGCATCGATGCGCTCAAGGCCTCTCCTCGGTAGATGCGGCGGCTCAAAACCACCAGGCAATTTGAACGGGATCTCGGAAAAGCGAAACGGCGCGGCAAAAACCTCGTCAAGCTGTGGACGGCCGTCGAGACATTGCTCCGCGGCGATCCGCTCGCCCCGCGACATAAGCCGCACAAGCTATCGGGCGACTGGAAGCCCTTTTGGGAATGTCATATCGAACCCGACTGGCTGTTGATCTGGCATGAGACGGATGAAGCCTTGATCCTGGTCCGCACCGGCACCCATGCCGACCTCTTCAAGTAGTGCTTGTCAATCCTGATCATACCCCATCCTGCTCTCCGCCGGCGCTTGACGGCGGCGCTCTGGCGGGCTTCTCAAAACGGCGTCCAGGCCCTATAAAGGCCCGGCCCCCGCCGCCTTGTCCACGGGTTCCCCCATGTTCGACATCAAACGAATCCGCGATCATCCCGACACCTTCGACGAGGGCCTGAGCCGGCGCGGACTCAAGCCCGAGTCGGTCCGCCTGATCGGGCTTGACAAAAAACGCCGCCAAGCGCGGACGCGGGCCCAGGAAATCCAGAGCGCCCGCAACAGGCTGGCCAAGGAGATCGGCGCCGCCAAGGCAAAAGGCGAGGACGTAGCGGAACTCATCGCCCAGGTGTCGGAATCGAAAGCCGAACAGGCCACCGCCGAGGCGGCGGCCAAGGCGGCGGCGGCGGAGCTGGACGCGGCCCTCGCCGCCATCCCCAACCTGCCGGCCGACGGCGTCCCGGTCGGCGCCGACGAGGCGGCCAATGTCGAGGTCGACCGCTGGGGCGAGCCGCCCAAGTTCGATTTCAAGCCCAAGGACCACGTCGACATCGGCGAAGGCTTAGGCATGATGGACTTCGAGCGCGCCGCCAAGCTCTCCGGCGCCCGCTTCGTCGTGTTGACCGGCGCCCTGGCCAGGATGGAGCGGGCCTTGGCCTCGTTCATGCTCGACATGCACACCGGCGGCTTCGGCTACACCGAGGTCAATCCGCCGGCCCTGGTCCGCGACCACGTTCTGTTTGGCACCGGCCAGCTGCCCAAGTTCGGCGCCGATTTGTTCCGGACCGAGGAAGGCTATTGGCTGATTCCGACGGCGGAGGTGCCGCTGACCAATCTGGCCGCCGATGAAATCCTCGCCGATGACGTCCTGCCGCTACGCTACGCCGCCCTGACCTGGTGCTTCCGCTCGGAAGCCGGCGCCGCCGGCAAGGACACCCGCGGCATGATTCGCCAGCACCAGTTTTCCAAGGTCGAGCTGGTCAGCATCACCACCCCCGAAGCTTCCGAGCCGGAGCTCGAACGCATGACGTCGGCGGCCGAGGCGGTCCTGAGGGCGCTCGGCCTTTCATACCGGAAGGTGGTGCTGGCCACCGGCGACATGGGGTTCGCGGCGCGCAAGACTTACGACCTCGAAGTCTGGCTGCCGGGGCAGCGGCGCTACCGGGAGATTTCCAGCTGCTCCAACTGCGGCGACTTCCAGGCGCGGCGCATGAAAGCCCGTTGCCGCCAAGGCGGCGGCAAGGAAACCCGCTTCGTTCATACCCTCAACGGCTCCGGCCTGGCGGTCGGCAGGACCTTGATCGCCATCCTGGAAAATTGCCAGCAGGCCGACGGCTCGGTGCGGGTGCCCGAAGCGCTCAAGGACCACATGGGCGGGGTGGAGGTGATCGAGCCCGATGACGCATAAGCCTCTGGACCTCGCCAAGGCGCGGGTGCTGATCTCCAACGACGACGGCATCGAAGCGCCCGGACTGAAGCTGCTGGAGCGGATCATGCGCCGGCTTGCCCGAGAGGTCTGGGTGGTGGCGCCGGAAAGCGAGCAGAGCGCCGCCGGCCACTCCCTGACCCTGCGCCGGCCTTTGCGCGTACGCAAGCTGTCGGCCCGGCGCTACGCCGTCGACGGCACACCCACCGACGCCGTCTTGCTGGCCATCCACCAGGTGATGAAGGACGGCCATCCCGACCTGGTGCTTTCGGGTGTCAACCGGGGCGGCAATCTGGGCGAGGACGTCACCTATTCCGGCACTGTGGCGGCGGCCATGGAGGCGACCCTGCTGGGTTTTCCGGCCATCGCCCTTAGCCTGTTCACCGACGACCACCGCGCCGCCAAATGGGCGACGTCCGAGCACTGGACCGGTGAGACGGTGCGCCGTTTGACCGCCATGACCTGGCCCAAGAGCGTGTTGATGAACGTCAATTTTCCCGACGTCGCCGCCAATTCCGTCACCGGCATCGAGGCAACCCGGCAGGGACGGCGCAAAATCGGCAGCGAGTTCACCGAAGGCGTCGATCCCCGCGGCGAGCCCTATTTCTGGATCGGCTCGCAACGCGGCGAGGATCGCCGCCGCCGCGGCACCGACCTGGAAGCGGTCAGCCGGGGCGCCATCTCGGTGACGCCGCTGTCCATGGATATGACCCATGAACCCAGCCTGCGGGGGCTGAAGGCGGTTCTACCGTGAGACCGGATTCGCGGCAAATCCGCTTGCTTCTCGACCTTCGCCGCGGCGGCGTCACCGACAAGCGGGTGTTGGCCGCCATCGAGCGGGTGCCGCGCGAGCTGTTCGTTCCCGAGCCTTTTCGCGACAAGGCCCATGACGATGTCGCCCTGCCCATCGGCCACCACCAGACGGTGAGCCGGCCCCTTGTCGTGGCGCGGATGACGCAGGCCCTGGACGCCGGCGAGAGGATGAAGGTGCTGGAGATCGGCACCGGCTCGGGGTATCAGGCGGCGGTGCTGGCGAGGCTGTGCCGACGCCTTTATACCATTGAGCGCCACCGGGACCTCCTGGCCGCGGCCGAGGGGCGCTTTCGGGGCTTGCGCATCGGCAATATCACCACGCGCGCCGGCGACGGATCGCGGGGCTGGCCGGAGCAGGCGCCTTTCGAGCGTATCCTGGTGACCGCGGCGGCGGCGGACGTGCCGCCGGTGCTCATCGATCAGTTGGCGGTGGGCGGGGTGATGGTGGTGCCGATCGGCGCCGGCGGCGATGAGCGCGACCAGCGCCTCAGCCGCGTCAGGCGCACGGAAGAGGGCGCCGAGACGGATGACTTGGGACCGATCCGCTTCGTCTCCCTGGTTGACGAAGATGCTCGGCGGTAATTGCAGTGGTGGCGCCACTTTGCGATAATTCCGCCATGAATGTCATCCGCGCCATGCCGAAATCCGCCCTCGCCTTGATGGCTTTCGCCGCGCTGGCGGCGTCGGCGGGCTGCGGTTGGGTCGAGTGGCCGCCGCCGGGGCCGCGTCCGCGTGCCGTTAACCTGCCGCCGCCGCCGGCTGGAAGCAGTCCTTTATTCGTCGCCGCCGACGCCGTCCTTGTCGGCAAAGGCGACACGGTTTACGCGCTTTCGCGCCGGCACCGGGTTTCCGTTCGCGCCATCATCGAGGCCAACCGCCTCGGCCCGCCCTATCACCTGCGCATCGGCCAGCGAATCGTCCTGCCCCGGACGAAGCGGCATGCCGTCAAGCGTGGCGATACCCTTAACGGCATTTCCCGGCGTTACGGTGTCGGCCTTTACGCCCTCTCGCGGGTCAACGGTCTCGTCCCCCCTTACATCATCAAAGTGGGACAAATCCTGCGTATTCCCGGAGCCGCCGCCGCCGGCATAGGGCAAGCGCGGAGCGCGCAAGGGGATCGAACCCGGCGCCGGGCCGAGCCCAAAAAATACCCGAAGTCCACGGCCGTCGCGCCGAAGCCGCCGGCTGCCGCGCCGAAACGACTGGCCCGCGTGCCGAAACCGCCGGCCCGCGGCGGCAAGGGTTTCCTGTGGCCGGTCGAGGGCAAGGTGGTGTCCAGATTCGGCGTCAAACAGAAAGGTCTGCACAACGACGGCATCAACATCGCCGCCCCGCGCGGCACTCCCGTCGTGGCGGCGGAGAACGGCATCGTCGCTTACGCCGGCAACGAGCTTCGCGGCTTCGGCAACCTTTTGCTGGTCAAGCATTCGGGCGGCTGGCTGACGGCCTACGCCCACAACGAGCGGCTTCTCGTCAAACGTGGGGAAAGGGTCAGAAAGGGGCAACGAATCGCCAATGTCGGAAGCACCGGCACCGTCAGCACCCCGCAACTTCACTTCGAGTTGCGAAAGGGCCGGCGGGCGGTGAATCCGCGTAAACACCTGCGGCGGCTGCGGGCCTGAGAAATTCGGTGACAGCATACTAATTTCCATTGCCAACCATTTGGCATGGGCCAAAAAGCCGTGCCATTTCCAGACTACGAGTATTTTTGAAGGGATTTAAAGATTCTAGCGTCAGGTTTCGCCAGTTCCTCGAATGCGGCAGCAATCACCTGTCCCGTGTAATTCGCTAGACGCAAGCGTTCCGAATCTTTTCTCTCAACACCAGTTTTACGGAAAACAAGCCCGCGATAAGTCAACTTCACTCCGGTCGCTTCTTGAATCCTGACTGAACGAATGAATTCAAAACCATGACTTTCGAATAGGTAAATCAAACTTTGAAGTGAATAATAATAGTTCTTTTGCTGATACAATGACCTTATAAAATATTCACTGTCGAAGGCGGAAAGGAAATCATCAAGAAGATCCCCCTCGTCCACCAAGACAAATCCACCGTCAGAGAGCGATTCGAGAATGATCTCCAGTGCCAGCAAAGGGTTGCTTATTTGCCGGAAGCAATAGGACAAGATGATAATGTCAAATGGAGAATTGGCGGAACAAAAGTCTCTGGAATCCTCGAATGTGGAGCCCAGAATTTTTCCCTTTAAATGTGGATATATTTTTTCGGCATAGTCCACCGCCGATAAGGTTGGCTCGACTCCCCATACATCGACTTTCATATCCTTGGCCAGAAGATCCAAAGTGCTTCCGTCATAACAGGACACCTCGAGAACGGCTGCCGGCGCGAATGAAAAATTTTTCGTCAAATCGGTCGCGATGTCTTTTCGTATGCGAGCTTTTTTTTCCAGCACTTCATCCCGCCCCCCGGGTCTTACGCCATAGAACATCTGAAGATACTGAAAATAATACTGTGGTGGATAGATTCGATTGGCCATAACGGTGCCGCAGCACAAGCACAAACGCAAGATATCCCCATTCGGATAATAAATTAAATACGATAAAAGTCTAATTAATTGCTTGGCAATATCGATAAAATCTTTTGACTGACAAACAGGGCAAGTATTTATTTCAATAGAATGCTCCAAGAAATTCGAATGTAATTTTTTATAGCGATCAATAAAATCCATCGTTCGCCTCCCGATTTTTCAACTTCAACAGAAATTCGGTGACAGCATACTAATTTCCAAAACCTTGCCATTTCCAATCAAGTGGAAAGATGAAATTAGTATGCTGTCACCGAATTTCCTTAAATCCTTTAATTGTCTGACAGAGGCAAATCCTTATATTAGCCTTAATTGAGCCTATCCGATCGGGCCGGGCGGGGCGACCGTCATGCCCGGCGGCGGATTTCCAGTTTGCGAGGACGGACTTCCCCATGCGTGTGACCATCAACGGCGAGGAACGATGCTTCGATGCCTCGCTCACCGTCGAAGAACTTCTTGGCCAAATCGGCATAGATTTCCGCAAGGTGGCGGTGGAGCGCAATCTCGAGATCGTCCCCAGGTCCCTATACCGGGAGGTTTCCCTCGACGATGGCGACCGGTTGGAAATCGTTCATTTCATCGGCGGCGGCGCCCCGGACGAGGCGGGCGCCGGCCGCCAGGATACCTTCGAGGTGGCGGGACGGCGGTTCACCTCGCGTCTCCTCGTCGGCACCGGTAAATACAAGGATTTCGAAGAGACCAAGGCCGCCATCGAGGCGTCGGGCGCGGAAATCGTCACCGTCGCCGTCCGCCGGGTCAACATCACCGATTCCAATCAGCCGATGCTGATCGATTACCTCGATCCCAAAAAGTATACCTACCTACCCAACACGGCGGGCTGTTATACCGCCGAGGAGGCCATGCGCACCCTGCGCCTGGCTCGCGAGGCGGGTGGCTGGGACTTGGTCAAGCTGGAAGTCCTGGGCGATCGGCAAACCCTCTATCCCCATATGCCCGAGACCCTGGAAGCGGCTGAAATCCTCATCAAGGAAGGCTTCAAGGTCATGGTCTACTGCACCGACGACCTGATCATGGCGAAGCGCCTGGAAGACATTGGCTGTGTCGCCATCATGCCTTTGGCGGCTCCGATCGGCTCCGGACTCGGCATTCAGAATTCTATCAACATCCGGCTGATCGTCGAGCGGGCGTCGGTGCCGGTTCTGGTCGACGCCGGCGTCGGCACCGCATCGGACACCACCATTGCCATGGAGTTGGGTTGTGATGGGGTGCTGATGAATAGCGCCATCGCCGAGGCCAAGGATCCTGTGAAAATGGCCATCGCCATGAGAATGGCGGTGGAATCCGGACGCTTGGCCTATCTCGCCGGGCGAATGCCGAAGAAACGTTACGCCGATCCCTCCTCGCCGCTGGCCGGTTTGATTTGAGAAGCGAGACCGGGCGTTGAAGGAAAGGTTTTTTCGCTTACATCGGCGGAAATTCGGCTTATAACCCCGCCGGCCTCGTCATTTTGCGGGAGAATCGACCGTGACCCCGAAAATTAGAGAGTTTCCTAGCTCGACACGGTTCCGAAACACCCTGTCTCGTCGTTGATCTGGAGGCGGTGGCGGAAAACTACCGGCGTCTCGGCCGGGCTTTGCCGCTGGCCCGGATTCATTATGCGGTCAAGGCCAACCCGGCGCCGCAAATTCTTACAACTCTGGCTGGTCTGGGCTCCTGTTTCGATGCCGCCAGCGTTTCCGAGATCGATGACTGCCTGGCCGCTTCCGCGCCGCCCGAAAACATTTCCTTTGGCAACACCATCAAGAAGCAAACGGACATCGCCCATGCCTTTAGGAGGGGAGTGCGGCTGTTTGCCTTCGACAGCGACGAGGAGTTGTGGAAATTGGCCGCCGCCGCGCCCGGTTCGCGGGTCTATTGCCGCATCCTGACGGCCAGCGAGGGGGCGGATTGGCCGCTGTCGAGAAAATTCGGCTGCCAATTGGACATGGCCGGCGATCTGATGGTCCGCGCCGGCGATCTTGGCCTCGAGCCGTACGGTGTCTCGTTTCACGTCGGCTCCCAGCAGACCGACTCCGAGCAGTGGCGGATCGCCATCGGCAGGACGGCGATGGTTTTTTCGGACTTGGCCGAGGCCGGGATCAAACTCGGAATGATCAACCTCGGCGGCGGGTTTCCCGTCCGTTACCGGCGGGACATTCCCGCTTTCGAGCATTATGCCGAAGCCATCATGCAAGCGATGATCAGGTATTTTGGCAATGATCCGCCGGAGATGATCGTCGAGCCGGGGCGTTGCATCGCCGCCGAGGCCGGGATCATCGAGACGGAAGTGGTGCTGGTCTCGCGCAAGTCCTACGACAAAAAGGAGCCGCGCTGGATCTATCTGGACGTGGGCCGGTTCGGCGGGCTTGCCGAAACCATGAACGAATCCATCGAGTATCCTATTCGCACGCCCCATAACGGAGGCGAGAAAGGGCCGGTGGTGCTGGCCGGGCCGACTTGCGACGGCGCCGATATCCTTTACGAAAAGGCCGCCTACAGCTTGCCTTTGGATTTGAAAGCCGGTGACCGCCTCCGGCTGCTCGCCGCCGGCGCCTACACAACCACATACGCCTCCGCCGGTTTCAACGGCTTCGGCCTGCTCAGGGAATATTACATTTGAGCGCTATCGGGCCGCCCGCCACCTAACGGCTTATTTTTTCCTTTTCTTCGCCTTGATGGGCTGAAGCAGGAAAGCCGGAACATGGCCGCCCATGCTGATCGCCGGCTTGCCGTGATCATGGCCGTCTTGGTCGTGCCGTTCTTTGCGGAGGCTGGGGGAATGGACCGGTTCGGCATCTCTTTTGCCGTCGTCCCCGCCGCCGGGTTTGCGCCGCCGTCCACGGCGGCGGCGGCCTTTGCCGGGGACCGGCTCGAGGCTGCCGGCGCCAATGCCGTCCATGGTGAGGCGGGGAATTTTCTTGCCGATCAGTCTGGCGATCGCCTCCAGGTGCTTGCCATCCTCGGGTCCGGCGATGGTCAAGGCGCGGCCCTCTTTGCCGGCTCGTCCGGTGCGGCCGATGCGGTGCACGTAGTCTTCGGGATGGCAGGGAACGTCGAAATTGAAGACATGGCTCATTTCAACGATGTCAAGACCGCGGGCGGCGACATCGCTGCAAACCAGTAGCTTGAACCCGCCCGACTTGAAACTGTCCAGGGTTTGCATGCGTGACGGCTGATCCATGTCGCCATGCAGCTGGGAGGCATCATAGCCGTGGCGGACGAGCGAGCGGAACAGAACCCCGACGTCGCGTTTGCGGTTGCAGAAGATAAGGGCGTTTTTAACCCCTTCGGCGTTGATCAGGCGGCGCAGGGCGGCCCGTTTTTCCTTTTGAACGTTGCTCGGCCGGTGGCCGTTTCCAGGTTCGACCATCACCAACCCCTGGATGACGGTTTCGGCTGGCGTCGCTGGTGGCGCGACGGAGATCTCTTTGGGGTTGATCAGAAAGGTCTCGGCGAGGCGGCGGATTTCCGTCGGCATGGTGGCCGAGAAAAACAGGGTCTGGCGCATTTTCGAGAGCAGGGAAACGATGCGTTCGATATCTGGGATAAAACCCATGTCCAGCATCCGGTCGGATTCGTCGAGAACCAGGATTTTAATGTCGCTCAACAACAAACGGCCGCGCTCGAAAAGATCTAAAAACCGCCCAGGCGTGGCGATCAGCACATCCGGGCCCCGGTCTATGGCCTTGACCTGATCGTTGATCGACGTTCCGCCAATCAACAGCGCCATGCTCAGCTTGTTGTGCTTGCCGTAAATATCGAAACATCCGGACACTTGCGCCGCCAGTTCCCGCGTCGGCTCGAGAATGAGAGAACGGGGCATGCGCGCCTTGGCCCGGCCCGCCGCCAGAATGTCGATCATCGGCAGGGTAAAAGACGCGGTCTTGCCCGTCCCCGTCTGGGCGCAACCCAGGATGTCCCGTCCCATGAGGATGTAGGGAATGGCCTCGGCCTGAATCGGCGTGGGTTCGGTGTAACCCGCTTCGCCGACGGCGCGCAGGACATTTTGACTCAATCCTAAATCAGAAAAATTCATTCGGTCCGATTCGACCGGCGATCAAAGGAAGGTATTCGCCAATGGATATAACATTGGCGCCGGATATTAGGCTTTCCGGGGCTGCTGTCAATCTTCCCGGCCGCCACCCCGGCGCGCCGATACCATCCAGGTCTTGGCGAGAGGGGACGCATGGATTAATTATTGCCCACTTGGCAATCGTTTTAGAGAACCCGCCCATGCTGATCACCGCCGACCAATCCTGCCTGTTGATCGTCGACGTTCAGGCCAAGCTGGCGTCCGCTGTCGAGGAATGTGAGCGCGTCATCGCCAATTGTGCCGCGCTCATGCAAGTGGCAGCCCGCTTGCGGGTGGCGGTTCTGGTTTCCGAACAATACCCGAAAGGGCTCGGGCCGACGGTTCCGGAACTGGCCGAACTGGCGCCCGCCGGCTCGCTGATGGTCAAGGAGCATTTTTCCTGCATGGGGGACGCCGGTTGCGCCGGACGCATCCAAGGTCTTGACCGTCCCCAGGTTGTCGTCGCCGGGATCGAAGCCCACGTTTGCGTTCTGCAGACGGCGTTCGGACTGATCGATGAGGACCGCCAGGTTTTTGTCGTCGCCGATGCCGTTTCATCGCGCTCGGCGCAAGACTGCCGGCTGGCCCTCGATCGCCTGCGCGACGGCGGCGTCTCGATCGTCACCACGGAAATGGTTCTGTTTGAATGGGTAGGCCGCGCCGGCACGGCGGAATTCAAGAAACTCAGTGAAATGCTGAAGAACAAGCAGGCATAAGGGTCGGAAAGGGCATCCGATCCGGACCGGCCGCGGCCGGATTATGACGGTCCTCCGCCCTTAGTGGCCCGCCGGCGGAGAAAATCGAAAATAAAGGTTTCAATCGCGGCGTTACGTCCTATACTGGTGTCAATTGGCGCCACATGCCTTGGCGTATCTTGAGATTAGCGAATTACTTGAGATTTAGCATCTAAGACGTCTAGCTCGGCTATTCCGTGAATTGTGACACCAAAAACAAGCGCTCCGACGTGGAGCGCGCGACGTAAGCGACGTAAGCAACATAAGGCAAGGATAACTCATGGCTGTTGGAACTGTGAAATGGTTTAACCCGGTCAAGGGGTACGGCTTCATCGAACCCGAAGACGGCGGCAAGGACGCCTTTGTCCATATCTCCGCCGTCGAGAGTGCCGGTCTGTCGACCCTCCGCGAGGGCCAGAAGGTCGAGTACGAACTCATTTCCGGCAAGAACGGAAAGACCGCCGCCGAGAACATCGTCTCCCTCGACTGAGACGAGGGATCATACCTATCCTATCCATAGCGGTATGTTTGTCCGAAAGGGAGCGGAGGCAAGACCTCTTACTCTTTCATTCGATGGCCGCGCGCCGTCACTCGTCTGGCTGGGCAAGCCATGGCACGTAAGCCCAATTACGGATTCGAGCGCCGGGAACGCGAACGTGTGAAGGCCGAAAGGCGCCGCAAGCGCCAGGAGGCAAAGGCGGAGCGGTCAAAGAAACCGAAGAACGAGAAGACCGGGGAGCCGGAAGAGCCGGAAAAGTAGTCTCGCATTGTCGACCATGGCCGGTCGGACGAGGTATGATTTCATCCCCGCGTTTGAGAATCATGGCACAGGCAAAAGCGGGGCTCACCAGTCAATAAGGCGAGGCGATGATCCTGGGTGTGGCCGGGTTCTCCGAGACGACGGTTACCCTTGAACCATCCCCTGGCCGGGAAGGCTCTTAGCCTCGGGCTCCAGCTGGCGGAATCGTCCGAGAGCCCGCCGGCCCTTTCTTCCGGCAATTTCCCCGGCCGGGTCACGCGGGCCGTGATTTCCGCGCTCTTCATGGCGGGAAGCCGACGCCATTTTTATCGTCCTTGTCTGAAAATTCCCCCTTTTTCGTCCAATCCCTTTGTTCGTGTTGGACGCGGATTGTCTTGCTCGCCGCCAGGACAACGCGAAAATTGATTCGGGGGATTCTTTATAAGTCCGGCGACTTGGCGGTTACCTTGTTATTTGGCGACTCGTGTTTCGATGGTAGTTTTTCAGCGGCAACCCGGAACATTAGGGCATATCTATGTTGTGAAAAGTCGGCGACGGCCAATCTTGAAAGGCTCTAGGGAATAACGGAATGTCAGGCCTGATTATACCCTACCGAGGGGTCCTGCCGCGCATCGCGGAAAGCGTTTTCGTCGCCGCCACGGCTACCGTCATCGGCGACGTCGAGATCGGGGCGGATAGCGGCGTCTGGTTCGCGGTCGTCCTCCGCGGCGACGTCAGCGAAATCCGCGTCGGCGAGGGCACCAACATCCAGGACGGCGCCATCGTCCATGTATCGTCGGGGCGGGTCGGGAGTTCGGTCAGACTGGGCACCTACATCGGCTCCGGCGTCACCGTCGGCCACCTGGCCGTCCTCCATGCCTGCGCCATTGGCGACGATGCCTTCATCGGCATGCGGGCGACAGTGATGGATGGGGCCGTGGTCGAGGACGGCGCCATGGTTGCCGCCGGCGCCCTGGTGACGCCCGGCAAGCGGGTCAAAAGCGGTGAGCTTTGGGCCGGTTCGCCGGCCCGGCGCTTGCGCGGCCTGAGTCCCGACGACTTGGGCGGCATGGCCGATTCGGCCGCCCATTACATCGAACTGGCCCGCGAGTACCGAAAAGCGGCCGGCCAGGATCATGACTGACAGGCGGTCCCCGGATGACCTGCTGCCAGGGGTCCTGGCGGGCCGGACCCGGTGCATCGCCAAGTTGATGTCGCGGGCCGAGGCCGGCTTTGACGGGGACCAGGCGGTGCTGGCGGAAATTCACCGTCATGCCGGCAACGCCCATGTGATTGGCGTTACCGGGGCGCCGGGAAGCGGCAAATCGACCCTCGTCGGCGCCCTGACCCGCGCCTTTCGGGCCGCCAACCGGACTGTCGGTATTGTCGCTGTCGATCCGTCCAGCTCCTTTTCCGGCGGCGCCATCCTCGCCGACCGTCTGCGCATGAGCGGGCTCACCGGCGACGCCGGCGTTTTCATCCGTCCCATGGCCACCCGCGGCGCCATGGGCGGTCTCGCCAGCGCCAGCCTGGACACGGTAGACATCCTCGATGCGGCGGGATTCGACTTGGTGCTGATCGAGACCGTTGGCGTCGGCCAGGGCGAAGTGGATATCGTCCAGGCGGCGCATACGGTGGTGGTGGTCACACCCCCCGGACTTGGCGACGGGATTCAGGTGATGAAGGCGGGGATATTCGAGATCGCCGACATCCACGCGGTCAGCAAATGCGACCGCGCCGAGGCCGCCAAAACGGTCGCCGAGTTGAAGGCCGCGCTGCCCCTGGGCCTGACCGGCAAGGACCGTTTCGGCTGGCTGGTGCCGGTGCTGGCGACGAGCGCCGAACGCGACGAGGGCATAGACGGCCTGCGAGCCGCCATCGACGGCCATCGCGCGCATCTCGGGGACAGCGGTGAAATGGATCGGCGGCGGCGGCGGAACCTGCAAATGCGAATCGTCAAGATCGCCGAGGAGATCCTAAGAAAACGCATTTCGGATCGGCGCGGCGACAAGCTCTCGGAGTTGCTGGACAAGGTCATCGCCGGCGACTTGGATCGGCGCGCCGCGGCTCTCGCGCTGCTCGCCGATTCTAACGAAAAGTGAGTTTCACTCCGCCCGCGCCTTTGCGTCCGCCCCATTGCACCGGCGCCGGGGGCCGCGCCGGGAGCGTCCTCAAACGCTTGGCCCTGGCCCGACTCCGGCCAGCGGGGGCAAATAAAATGCTACTCGAAAGGAGACATCGGGACGTTCTGTTGATCGTCTCCCGGTCAATCTACTATGATTGAAGGGAATTCGAGGATGGCTTTGGAAATCCCGGCAAGCCCGTTATCCCGCCGCCGGGGAATGCGTTTGGCCGAGCAATTAAGAGCCTATCCGAACAACCGCCTCCAGTTATTCGGATAGGCTCTAAGTGTGGATGTTTGGAGATTGTTAACCAAATTCCGGCAATAAAAATCATATGAATATAAGAAAAGCAAATTTTATAGCTGATTTTTGTTGTATGCTGCTAAAGAGGGGTCCAGCGACCATGGTGACAGAAGAAAACAGGCAATTTACGTTCAAGCGGTTCAGCGGGCCGGTTTTTCTGGGCCTGCTTTTGCCGGCGTTAATGTTGATGAGCGGTTGTTCCGATATTCCCGACGCGGCCAATCCCGTCGAATGGTACAAAAGCACGGTGGGTCTTTTTACCGGCGAAGATAAAGAAGTACGGACCGCCAAGGAAACTGGGAAACAACAGAGCTCCCTTGTTGCCGACAGGAACAAGCCACCGCCGGGCGCCGACAAACCATTCCCGAAATTGTCGTCGGTGCCGGCCCGGCCGTCCCGCGGGCTGGTCGGCGACACCGAGCGGCGGAGATACGCCAAACCCATTCCCCGTCAAAGCGAACCGGCGCAATCTCTTGGTTCCGAAGTAACCGCCATGGCGGTGCCTCCCGCGCCGCCGCCGGCGGCTGTACCGACCACTCCCGTGGCGGCCGTACCGACCATTCCCGTGGCGCCCGCACCCATCGCGCCGTTCTCTGTGCCGCCGCCATTCGTGGCCGCGTCTTCGGCGGCCGCGCCGCCGTCGACAGTGCGGAAAACCTACGAAGACCGTTTGGCTCGGCGTTTGCCGGAAAAGAGTGAACCGATGACCCTGGCCGAGGGCATGCCGGGGCTGCCGCAACTGTCTCCCGGGCCGCAACGGTTTGCGACAGTGGTCATTTCCTCCTCGGGGGTGGAACTGGCGGCCGCCTCGCCTGGAATGGCGTTGTCGCGGCCCACTCCCGCTCCCACTCCCGCTGCGTCGCCGGCGGGACGGCCGGAGTTGGTGCCTTCAAAAAAACCGATTGCCGCGAAAGGTGGATTCAAGGTTGCGACCATCCAGTTCCCCAACGGCTCCTTCGACATCAATGCCCAGGACCAGCGTATTCTCGATAACGTCAGCGTAATTTTCCGCCAGCGCGGCGGCGAATTGCGGGTGGTTGGCCATGCCAGCAGTCGGACTCGCAGCATGGACCCCGTTGAACACAAGATGGTCAACTTCCAGATTTCGGCGGCCCGCGCCGACAGAATCGCCAGTGAGCTCATCCGGTTGGGTGTGCCGGCTTCGCAAATCCGGGTCGTTGCCATGTCCGACGTAAAACCGCTTTATTTCGAGTTTATGCCCTCTGGCGAGGCAGGCAATCGCCGCGCCGAGATTTATATCGTAAATTGACTGGCCAACCTCCCGCCGCCAAAAAACCGGTCATCGGTACCACCGGCGTGATATCTTGAAAGAAGAGGGGGGGACAGGCTCCAACTGGTCAATAATTATTTAACCTGCCATCCAGATTTCGAAGATCCGGCCTATGTTTAAACCAGGGCGCCAAATTTCGTACATATTTGCCGTGTGAGGATCATGGAGCAGGAATTCCACCGTATCCGGCGTTTGCCGCCCTATGTGTTTGCCGAGGTCAACGCCATGAAAGCCCGCGCCCGGGCCTCCGGCGAGGACATCATCGACTTCGGCATGGGCAATCCGGACAGTCCGACGCCGGCCCATATCGTCGATAAATTGTGTGAAACGGTGCGCAATCCGCGCACCCACCGCTATTCCAACTCGCGTGGCATTCCAGGCTTGCGCAAGGCCGTCGCCGGGTATTACGGGCGCCGTTTCGGCGTCGACATCGATGCCGAGACCGAAACCATCGTCACGTTGGGTTCCAAGGAAGGACTGGCTAACTTGGCGTCGGCCATATCCTCTCCCGGCGACGTGATTTTGTCGCCGAATCCCAGCTACCCCATCCATCCCTTTGGTTTTATCATCGCCGGCGCGACGGTGCGCAACATCCCTATCGTTCCCGACGGGAATCTGTTGGCGGCCTTGGACCGCGCCGTGCGCCACAGCGTACCCAAGCCGACGGCGATCGTGCTCAATTATCCGAACAACCCCACCGCCGTCTTGGCGGACCTGGACTTCTACGCTCAAGCGGTGGATTTCTGCCGCCACCACGGAATTTATCTTCTTTCCGACACCGCTTATGCCGAGATATATTTCGACTGTGAGCCGCCGCCGTCGGTTCTGCAGATTCCCGCCGCCAAGGAAATTGCCGTCGAATTCACTTCCATGAGCAAAACCTACTCCATGCCTGGCTGGCGCATTGGTTTCGCTACCGGCAACAAGAGACTGATCGCGGCGCTGGCGCGTATCAAGTCGTATCTTGATTACGGGGCTTTTACGCCGGTGCAGGTCGCCGCCGTCGCCGCCCTCAACGGTCCTCAGGAATGCGTCGGCGAAATCAGGGACATCTACCGCCGACGCCGCGACGTGCTCATCGCCGGATTGGCCGCCGCCGGCTGGAATGTTCCCAGTCCGCCAGCCACCATGTTCGCTTGGGCGCCTATTCCACCGGCCTTCGCGCATCTGGGTTCGTTGGAGTTTTCGAAGCTTTTGCTGCGCGAGGCGCAAGTCGCGGTTTCGCCGGGTATTGGTTTCGGCGAACATGGCGACGACCATGTCCGTTTCGCCTTGGTCGAGAACCGGCAACGGATTCGTCAAGCCGTCCGCGGCATCAAGGCGTTCCTCAACAATTACGGCAAAGTGATTGAGGAAACGGAAAAAAAACGAGCGGCGATTCTGTAAGCGGCGATCAACAATGAACAAGCCTCTCAAGATTGCCGTCGCCGGCCTCGGCACGGTTGGCGCCGGCACCATGAAACTGCTTTTCGAGCAGGCCCGGCTCATCGAACGCCGTTGCGGCCGCGCCATCACGGTTACCGCCGTTTCGGCGCGGGATCGAAACAAGGATCGGGGCGTGTCCCTGGAAGGAATTACCTGGTATGACGATCCGGTGACCATGGCGGCGGCAGCCGATGCCGGCGTGGTTGTGGAACTGATCGGCGGTTCGGAAGGCGTCGCCAAGCGGCTTTGCGAGACCGCCATCGCTTCCGCCAGGCACGTGGTGACGGCTAACAAAGCGCTTCTCGCCCATCACGGAACGGCCCTGGCCCGGGCCGCCGAGGGGGCCGGCGTGACTCTGGCTTACGAAGCGGCGGTGGCCGGCGGCATTCCCATCATCAAGGCTTTGCGCGAAGGACTTGCCGCCAATGGCGTCAATCGCGTTTACGGTATTCTCAACGGCACCTGCAACTACATCCTCACCGTCATGCGCGAAAGCGGCCGCAAGTTCGAGGGCGTGTTGGCGGAAGCGCAATCGCTTGGTTTCGCCGAGGCCGATCCCGGCTTCGACGTGGACGGCATCGACACCGCCCACAAGCTGGCCATCCTCGCCAGCGTCGCTTTCGGCGGCGAGCTTAATTTCGACGCCGTCTATATCGAAGGCATCCGCAATATTTCTCCCTTGGATATCCGGTTCGCCGAGGAGTTGGGCTTCCGGATCAAGTTGCTGGGCATCGCCCGCATGACGGAGCATGGCGTCGAGCAACGGGTGCATCCCTGCATGGTGCCCCTGAATGCCCCCATTGCGCATATCGAAAATGTTTTCAATGCCGTGGTTGCCGATGGCGATTTCGTCGGCACCACCATGTTTGAAGGCCACGGCGCCGGGGCCGGCCCGACGGCTTCGGCGGTGGTCGCCGACTTGATGGACATCGCCAGGGGGTGCTCGACGCCCACTTTCGCGGTGCCGGCCGAGGACTTGGAAGCGCTTCCCGCCGCGCCCATGGAACGCCACTTTGGCGCCTATTACATTCGGCTGATGGTATTGGACCAGCCGGGTGTGTTTGCCGACGTTGCGGCGGCGCTTCGCGATCACAACGTTTCCATGGAGGCGATACTGCAGCGTGGGCGGGCGCCGGGCGAGGCGGTGCCGGTGGTCATGACCCTCCACGAAACCGAGGAATTGGGAGTGGTGCGAATGCTGGAGAAGGTCGGCACCTTGCCAACGGTGGTCGAGCCGCCGCAAATGATCCGAATCGAATCGTTCAACCAGAAATGAAACAAGGCATCGTGCCTTAAACTCCACTGTCTTTGCTTAAGAGCAGAAAAGGAATCTGTCCATGTCCTGGAAGTCGTCGTTCGTCGGCCGCAATCTCGCCATGGAGGCGGTGCGGGTCACCGAAGCAGCGGCCCTGGCCGCGTCAGCGCTGCTGGGACGAGGAGACGACCAAGCCGCCGATCAGGCGGCGGTGGATGCCATGAAAAGCACCCTCGACGAGATCGCCATGGATGGCGTCATCCAAATCGGCGAGGGCAAAAAAGACGAAACCTCCAAGCTCTACCAGGGTGAAAATGTGGGAACGGGCGACGGCCCCAAGGTGGAAGTGGCCCTGTTGCCGCTGGAGGGGCCGACCATCATCGCCAAGGGCGAACACAACGGTCTGTCGGTGATCGCCATGACCGAGACGGGCGGGTTCCTCAATACTCCGAATATCTACATGGACAAAATCGCCGTCGGCGGCGGTTTGCCCGATGGCATTGTCGATATCGACGAGGAACCGGCCAAAAACCTGCGGGAATTGGCGACGGCCAAGGGCGTCGACGTCAGCGACCTGGTAGTCTGCATCCTTGACAGGCCGCGCCATTCCCAACTGATCGCCAGCACCCGCGAGGCCGGGGCGCGAATCGTGTTGATCACCGCCGGCGATGTTTCCGGCGTCATCGCCACCACTTGGCCGAAAAGCGGTATCGATATCTACATGGGCATCGGCGGCGCCCCCCAGGGGGTGCTGGCGGCGGCGGCGCTTGGCTGCGTCGGCGGCCAGATGCAGGGACGTCTGGTGTTTCGCGACGACAGCGAGAAGAAACTGGCCAGAGACTACGGCATTGACGATCTGGACCGCAAATACACCATCGGCGACATGGCGACAGGCGATTTGACTTTTGCCGCCACCGGCGTGACCGATGGCTCCATTCTCTCCGGCATTCGCCGCGAACACGGCGTTCCCGTCATTCATTCGCTGGTCATGCGTTCGAATACCGGCACGGTCCGCTGCATCGAAGCCTTTCATAACTTCGCTTCCAAGAAGGGCTTTTAAGGGCATCATGGAGAAGGCTGCTTCCCTATCCGGGGGAAAAGCCGGCGGCGAGTGTTTCCTGGCCGTTGAGAAGTCCCTGTCAGGCAAGCGCTGGTTGAGCAGACCGTTCGACGGCCGCGCCTCCTTGACTCTCGCCCAACGGGCTGGAATTCCCGAGATCGTCGGCCGCCTGCTTGCCGCCCGTGGCGTCGGACTCGAAGAGGTGGACGCCTTCCTCAACCCCAAACTCAACCGGTTGCTGCCCGATCCCGATCACCTCAAGGGCATGAAGGCGGCTTGCGAGCGCCTGAGCAGCGCCATCGTGCAGGGTGAACAGATCGCCGTCTTCGCCGATTACGATGTTGACGGGGCAACGTCCTCGGCCCTGTTGTCGCGTTTTTTTTCCGCCGTCGGCGGACGCTGTCGAATCTACATTCCGGACCGTTTGAGAGAAGGCTACGGCCCCAACGAAGAAGCCTTGCTCGGGCTTTTAAGCGAGGGAATTTCCGTCGTCGTGACGGCGGACTGCGGCACCAGCGCCCATGCCCCCCTGGAGGCGGCGGCGCGGGCGGGTCTTGACGTGATCGTCGTCGATCACCACGAATCGGAAGCGCGGCTGCCGCCGGCCGTCGCCGTGATCAATCCCAACCGTCTGGACGAAAACAGCCCACACGGCCAGTTGGCGGCGGTGGGGGTGGCTTTCCTGCTGACGGTCGCCCTCAACCGAACCCTGCGCCAAGCCGGCTGGTACCAAAGCCGCGCCCGCCGCCATCCAGAACCCGACCTTCTCCAGTGGCTCGATCTGGTGGCTCTCGGCACCATTTGCGACGTGGCGCCGCTGACTGGAGTCAACCGCGCCTTGGTGGCGCAGGGACTAAAGGTCATGGCGCGGCGGAGCAACCCCGGGCTCAAGGCGCTGGCCGACGCCGTCGGACTCGACGAACCGCCGGGGACCTATCACGTCGGGTTCATCCTTGGCCCGCGGATCAACGCCGGCGGGCGTATCGGCGCCGCCGACCTGGGCGCGCGTCTGCTCGCCACCGACGACGAAGGCGAGGCGGCCTCGATCGCCGTTCGCCTCGATGAGCTCAACCAGCGGCGCCGGGAGATCGAAGCCATGGTCTTCGAGCAGGCGTTGGCCCAGGTCGAGACGGCGCGATCCGAGACGGCACCCCTGATCCTGGCCGTTGGCGAGGATTGGCATCCGGGCGTCATCGGCATCGTCGCCAGCCGCCTGAAGGAACGCTATGGCCGTCCCACCTGCGTGGTTTCGCTCGCCGGGACGGAGGGCCAAGGATCGGCGCGGTCGGTCACCGGCATCGATCTCGGCGCCGCCGTCATCGCCGCCCGACAGGCCGGGCTGCTCGTCAAAGGTGGCGGCCACGCCATGGCGGCGGGCTTTACGGTCGAAAGGGAGCATATGCCGGAGCTTGGCCGGTTTCTGGGCGAGCGTCTGGCGGAGGCCGCCGACGCCACGGCCGGAGGCCCCGTCCTTCACCTTGACGGAGCGATGAAAACCGCCGCCGCCGACCTGGATTTGGTGGCGGCGCTGAAGCGGGTGGAGCCGTTCGGGGCGGGCAACCCCGAACCCCGATTCGCCATCACCAACGCCCGGCTGGGATATGCCGACGTGGTCGGCAAGGAGAAAAATCATCTACGTTGCGTTCTTTGCGGCGACGGCGGCCGTCGGCTGAACGCCATTGCCTTCCGGGCAATGGAGGTGGATTTGGGCTTGGCGCTCAAGAACCACGGCGGCGCTCTTTTCCACATCGCCGGGCGGCTTCGCGAAAACGTCTGGCGGGGCCGTCAATCCGTGCAACTCATCATCGACGATGCCGCGCCCGCCTGATCGTAAGCAAGGACATGGCCTGGGAGCGAGCTTCCAGTAGCGCGCGCTACTTGCCGAGGATTTTCCTTACTCTGTTGGCGGGGTCCAAGCGGCCGATCGGCGTCATCCCGGGGCCCAGCAGCGGGCGCAGGTAGTCGACGAACTTGGCGGTGATGTCGTTGTTGCTTTTGGCGATGTATTTGTCGGCCATGACCTTGGTCTTGCCGGCGACGGCTTCCAGCGCGCTCAGCTTGTATTCGGCCGCGTATTCGCCGACCCGGTGAATGGTGACCGAGCCGTTGCGGCCAAGGAAATGGGCGAACTGGGCGGCCTTTTCGCCGACCTGACGGGCTTCCTTGCGGTCGATGCCGGAAACACAGCCCAGGAAGGAGCGCTGTAGATAACCGAAAGTGTCGCCGCGAACCCGCTTGATGCCCGTCTTTTCCTTGATGGCGGAGGTCAAAAGGTCGGCGAGGGCGCCGGTGCCCGACAGCTGGATGTTGCCGTGAGCGTCCCTTTCCACCGCCGTCGCCAGTTTGCTGGCAATGGGCTTGCCAGAGGAATCGTGGATGCCTTCGGAGACGGCGACGACGCACCGGCCCAAGCGTCCGTATACCTTTTTGATATCGGAAATAAAGGTTTTCATGTTGAAATCGCGTTCCGGCAGGTAGATCAGGTGCGGGGCGTCGTCCTTGAAGGAACGGCATCCGCAAGAAGCGGCGGCGAGGAAGCCGGCGTGGCGGCCCATGACGACGCCGACATAGACGCCCTTGAGGGCCATGTTGTCCTGATTGATTCCGGCAAAGGCGCTGGCCACGAAACGGGCGGCGGACGGATAACCCGGCGTGTGGTCGTTGACCGTCAGGTCGTTGTCGATGGTCTTGGGAATATGGATGCCGCGCAGGGGGTATTTGGCGGCGGCGGCCTGCTCGCTCAAAATGCGAAGAGTGTCCGACGAATCGTTGCCGCCGATGTAGAAAAAGGTGCCGATTTCGTGAGCCCGCAAGACCTTGAAGATTTCCTTGCAGTATTTCGCGTCCGGCTTGTCGCGGGTCGAGCCGAGCGCCGAGCAGGGAGTCCTGGCGACCCGCTCCAGGTTGTGGCTGGTCTCCTGGGTGAGGTCGATAAAATCCTCGTTGACGATGCCGCTGACGCCGTGCAAGGCGCCGTAGACCTTTTCGACGCTGGCGAACTTGCGGGATTCGGTCAGCGCGCCGACCAAGGATTCATTGATAACCGCCGTCGGCCCGCCGCCCTGGGCAACAAGTATTTTCCCTTGCAACATGTTAAGGAGTCCTCCGAAACGATCTTGAAAACCGACAAATCACTTACCCGCGGTCCGCTCACAATGGGGTGTCCTCGGCACCGGACCGTCCGCCAGCCGGATATTATGGGGCTTGGGCGCGGCCTGCAATCACAGAAATGGGTGGGGCTGGCCCGGGCGCCGGGATTGCCGGACGGAGGCCGTTTCCGAAAGGCTTGATTTTACCGGCCGCGCCGTTTACGACACGAAACGCAAAAAAGGCCCCTTGCCCGCGAGTCCCCATCGTCTAGCCCGGTCAGGACACCAGCCTTTCAAGCTGGAGACACGGGTTCAAATCCCGTTGGGGACACCAATTTCTCTCTTTGACAGTAGTAGCTTAACTTTGCGCCGGTGCCGGATTGGCACCGGATCTATTTTGACAGCGCCTCGTCCATGACTTCTCGACCGTCGGCACCAGCCAAAGCGCGAACTTGTAGGCTTTTTCCAATGCGGGTCCGTTTTGCCGCGCGCCATCGGGCATTTTGCGTTTGGTCATGACAGAACTCCTTGCTTGTAAAAAAAATCGCTCTGGGGGCACGCCCCCAGAACCCCTATTTTAAAGAGGTAAGGAAGATAAGAGGAAGGACTTAAAAAAAGGTCCTGGCGATACGGAACCCGAAGTTGCCGCTCCGCCCGCCGGTGGTGTCCCAGAAGCGGACGGCGGAACGCATGAACCTGGGTAGGTCGTACCAGGAACCGCCGCGAAGAACACGGCGCGAGCATTCGCCGCTGTTCCACACACTGCCGTCCGTCGGCGCGCCGGCGTAGTTTCCATTCCAGCAGTCCGCAACCCACTCATAAACATTGCCGTGCATGTCGTGGAGGCCAAAACGATTGGCTTTGAAACTGCCGACCGGCGCCGTCCGCCAGCCATCCCACCGGCTGCTGCAACCACTACAATTGGCGTTGCCGGAACCGACCGAGTTCCCCCACGGATACTTGGTCGCCGTCCCCGCCCTGGCCGCGTATTCCCACTCCGCTTCCGTCAACAGGCGATATTGTTTCCCCGTCTTGGTACCGAGGCGGCGGACGAAGCCTTGAGCGTCATTCCAGCTGACCCGCTCCACCGGATTGCGGTCGCCCATTGGCCTGCCCCCATTAAGTGGTCCAGCGTCTATGAGAGAGTTCGGCGCGGTTTCA
>PVBE012406544.1_pt1 | contig 47259 bp, 45 predicted proteins | sample 1631181 | NCBI WGS metagenome assembly PVBE01 (sample SAMN08397723, study PRJNA350692) | Marine metagenome, whole genome shotgun sequencing project. | isolation source: water | place: Pacific Ocean | collected 2012-04
GAAGGAGGAGTATCGTCTCATGCATGTACGTGCTCTACCTTCGCATCTCCAGTGCTTGTCGGCGCAGAGGCGATGGGAAAACTATCACTTGAATTACATGTACTTTAACATTAAGGCAAAGTGTTTCCGAGATGGTGTTGGGCACATTTGCAACCAGTATTTATTTTAATCAAAATGAAAAAATGTATGACGTAAAATCGTCATTTGATGAAAATCATTCAGATAAGGAAAATGAAAATATTGAAACTATAAACACAAAAGAAATAATGTTCGATTTTCCAACAATTCTAGAAGAAAGAACAGTAGAAGAAGTTACTGAAAAAATATACCCAGAAACACAAATAAATATTGATAAAAGTGAAAAAATTACGAAATATATTATTCAAGTTGGTTCTTTTAAAAATTTTGAATCGGCGGATGCTATAAAAGCAAAACTTGCTTTTTCAGGGCTATCTGCATATATAGAAAAAACAAATATAATTGGTATAGGTATTAGCTTTCGTGTTTTCGTTGGGCCATTTATAGATAAAGAAAAGAAGGACACTGCGGAAAAAATACTGGCAGCTAATAACATAGACTCTGTAACTATAGAACAAAAAATTGAAAATAAACAAATGTAATTTGATACAAAAAATAAAAATTTACTATTGAATTAAGCTGCAAAATCATAATTCCACATACCAATAAGTTGAACTGCGTCACTAAATCTCAAAGTCCCTTAGTAATAAACCATTAAATTCTGATATTTTGTTACCCTGTAGTAATAAGAAATTGGCTTTTACATAGAATTTAGACTCAGCAAATGGATATGATTTTATAATGAGCGAATATAAACGAACCGTTGTTCTCGTTGATGATAATGTAACTTCTCATAAGTTTTTTCAACGAAGTGTTGAAAATTTATCAATTGACCTCAAAACTTATGTGGGCATAGAGGCGGCAATGGAATATCTTGCCAATAATAAGCCCAGTTTGCTTTTCCTAAATATTATTATGCCAGATAAAAACGGGCTAACCTTCCTTGGGGAATTAAGAAAAATGCCTCTCCATAGTGATACTAGAGTGATAATGATTACATCTAAGGATTATAGCCAAGATCGAACGATTGCTTTTGAGCTAGGAGCGCTTGATTTTATTGTTAAACCAATGTCAATGCGATCTATTACCAGTATAATGCTCGAGTATATAAAATAATAATAATTTGTTTAATCCATTTAATACTTACTAGAAATTTAAAGTATGGCAAAATCTTATATCCGCTTTTGGGGTGTACGGGGTTCTTATACCGCACCATTTAAAACCCACCTAGAAGTAGGCGGTAATACACCCTGCGTTGAAATCAATATAGATGACCATGTGCTTATTTGTGATGCTGGGACAGGTATTATACCTTTTGGAAATAAATTAATATATGATGACAAACATAAAGAGCTGCTAATATTATTATCGCATTTTCATTGGGATCATATTTCCGGCCTACCCTTCTTCGTCCCCGCATTTCATTCAAAATACAATATCAGTTTCTTTGGTCCTGGAGATTCAAAAGAAGTAATAAAAAAATATATTGATAACCAAATGAAAGCGCCTTACTTTCCTGTAGGCACTGAGGAGTGGTTGGCAAAAATATCTTATCTCGACCCAAAACAAAAAAAGCTAGCTTATGGTCCGATGGAAATTTCATATTACAGCGCTCACCACCCGGGAATAACGTATGGATACAAGATAAAAGCCAAAAACAAAACCATAATATATATCCCAGATAATGAATGCTTATTTCTAGATAAATCAATCAAAGAAAAATTGAAGGGTTTTACTGAGGAAGAAACAACCATGTTTACGGAAATGAATCGTGAAGAGTATCAAGCGGAAGTTAATACAATAGCTAATACTGATATATTAATTCATGATGCGCAATATACCCCTCAAGACTACGAAAAGAAAAAAGGCTGGGGTCACTCTTGCTATATCGACGTAGTTAATATGGCGATTGATGCTAAGGTTAAGAATCTATTTTTATTTTCACATGACCCAAATAATGATGATGAAACAGTAAGTAATATCCACAGAGAATGCCAAAATATTATTACAGAAAAAAAATCATCATTAAGATGTCATATTGCAAAAGAAGTTCTAGAAATTAGTCTGGACTAATAATCTGAAATGAAGGTTTTACTAAATGGCTCCTCTTACTCAATAGAAGATAATTGCTCAGTCGTCGCCTTAATTAAAAATCTAGAACTAAATGGAAAATATGCTATCGAAATAAATCAAACTATTATTCCAAGAAGTAAATACAGCAATCAAAAAATAAATAGTGGAGATAAAATTGAAATTGTTCAAGCTATTGGTGGTGGATAGCATTACATCTGTCAATGTAAAAGATACTTATGACAAACTCTCATACGGATAAATTTACAATTGCGGATTCTAAATATTCCTCTAGATTACTAGTCGGTACCGGAAAGTATAAGAATTCAGAACAAACAAAATCTGCTATTGATAAAAGCGGTGCCGAAATTGTAACTGTGGCGATTAGGCGTACTAATCTTGGTCAGAAAAAAAATGAACCAAATCTACTTGATATAATTCCGCCTGATAAATATACAATTCTACCTAACACCGCGGGTTGCTACGATGCTGCATCTGCGGTCAGAACTTGTCAGTTGGCTAGAGAACTACTAAATGGCCATGATTTAGTCAAACTTGAAGTATTGGCTGATGAAAAAACACTTTTCCCAGACATCACACAAACTTTAGATGCTGCGAAAGAACTTATAGATGATAATTTTAAAGTTATGGTCTACACCACCGATGACCCAATTATCGCTAAACGTTTAGAAGAGATTGGTTGTGTTGCCGTTATGCCGCTCGCGGCACCAATTGGTTCCGGTCTTGGTATTCAGAACCCCTATAATATTCGCACTATAGTTGAAAATGCATCCGTACCAATAATTGTAGATGCGGGAGTAGGTACAGCATCAGATGCATCAATTGCTATGGAGCTGGGGTGTGATGGCGTGTTAATGAACACAGCTATTGCAGAAGCTAAAAATCCTACACTAATGGCAAGCGCAATGAAAAAGGCGATTCAAGCAGGAAGGGAGGCCTATCTTGCCGGACGCATGCCAAAACGCGCCTATGCAAGCGCTTCTTCCCCGATTGATGGCCGTTTTTTTTAATCAATTTTTCACGCCGCTCGAGTAAGAATATTGATTTTCATAAAAAATAATATAGCAAGCACGCGTCCAATAAGAAGCTATGTAAAGCGTGAAGGACGGCTCACAAAATCACAGCTTCATGGTTTAAATAATTACTGGATTAAATATGGACTTGAATACAACTCTAAAATAATTAATTTTGAAAAAATTTTTAAAAGCCATGGCCCAATAATTCTGGATATTGGTGTTGGTGCAGGAGAATCAACTATTAATCATGCAAAATTACATCCAGAAAATAATTATTTAGCAGTTGAGGTACACCGACCAGGAATAGGGCAATTATTAAATAAAATAGAATCGGCCGCTCTAAAGAACATAAAAATTATTCAATATGATGTCATGGATATTCTTAACAAACAAATACCCAACCGTTCTTTAAGTCAGGTCTTTATCTTCTTCCCCGACCCATGGCCTAAAAAAAGACACCACAAACGTCGTCTTGTTAGCCAAAAACTAATAAAACTTCTAAAAGAAAAACTTGTTACCCATGGTCGCTTACACATTGCAACTGACTGGAAAGATTATGCAGAATATATTATAGAGCTTGCTAGTAATGATTCGGGGTTAATTAATTTAGCTGGTGAGAATAATTTTTCGCCAAGACCGCTATGGAGAACTGAAACACGCTATGAATGCCGAGGTAAAAAATTAGAGCATAAGGTTTGGGATTTTTGTTATGGCTTAAAATGAGATTTTAAAAAACAACTCCATCAAAAGAATAAACTGCCTCAAATTCTTCCGAATTTTGATTTGGCTTCTGACTATTAGGTTTTGCCACCGTCAAGAGATGTTTAATTCCAAATTCTCTAGCAGTTCTCAATACAGTCAAATTATCATCAATTAGTAAAGTCTTGTTTTCATCAAATGGAATTTTGAATTTTAATTTTTCCCAAAAAGCATTTTCTTCTTTTGCGTGACCAATTGAATGAGAACTAATTATCTCACTAAAAAAAGTATCAATCCCTGTTTCTTCGGTTTTCATTCTAATCAGTTTCTCATGCGCATTGGTAACCATTATTAGTGAAAGATCTGAATCATTTAAACGCCGTAAGAATGACTCTGCATGGGGCCTGTATTTGATTAGATGTTGAACATCCGCTTTCAATGCAAATACATCAAAATTTAGTTTTTGAGTCCAAAAATCAAGACAATACCAAGAAAGTGTCCCCGATTCCTTTTCATACAAATCCAGTAACTTAACCTTGGCTTCCTGAGTACTCATATTATTCTTTTTGGCCCATTGTTCGGGTAAGTATTCTTGCCAAAAATAATAATCGAAATACAAATCGAGCAGTGTGCCGTCCATATCAAATAGCACGGTTTTTATCTCTTTCCAGTTAATTATAGGTTCCATGTTGTCTAAAGACATATAAAATAGATTTTAATTAATGTTTAGGATAACAAAGCCAAACAAATGAATAAAATAGATCATAATAATCTACCTGAGTTACTATTAGAGGTAGATAAAATAGCTCGTAAGGCTGGCAGAAAAATATTAGAAATTTATGAAACAGATTTCTCTGTTACTAGTAAAGAAGACAATTCACCACTAACAGCAGCAGATACTGCGGCACATGAAATAATTTTCCATTGTCTTTCAAAGCTCGCCCCAACCATACCAATTCTATCAGAAGAATCTTCACATATTGATTTTTCCGAAAGAAAGAAATGGTCGCAATACTGGCTCGTTGACCCGCTTGACGGAACACGTGAGTTTATTAAAAAAAATGGTGAATTCTCAGTCAATATAGCACTAATCGATGGGAATCAATCTGTATTAGGAGTCGTTTATATCCCCGTCATTGATACAAGTTATATAGCAACCACAGATTATGGCGCCTATAAATGTTATGAAAAAAATAAAAAGATAAGAATATCAGTTAGAAAAACAAATAAAAATGATAATACGGTTGCTGGTAGTCGTTCTCATGGAAATGAAAAACAAAGATCTTTCATTTCTAATTTGAAAAATGCAACAATTCTATCAATTGGTAGTTCACAAAAGTTCTGTCTTGTTGCAGAAGGTGAAGCTGACATATATCCGCGGTTTGGCCCTACTTCTGAATGGGATACAGCTGCAGCCCAGTGTGTCGTTGAAGAATCCGGCGGTAGTGTCGTCGATGAAAATTTTAATCCAATTAAATATAATATAAAGGACTCATTAATTAATCCTTCGTTTTTTGTTATCGCTGATATGAGTTTCAATTGGAATAAATTTATTAATTAATAAAAAACTATTTTACCTAAATGAAAATTAAAATTTTAATTATTAAAACTTTAATGCTACTTATGTATATACCTGTAAGTGCAGATATGATGTACACCGCTGAAGTAACCGCGAGTTCATTAAATATTAGATCTATCCCTAGTAATGAAGGGCGAATCATTGGTTCTTTATATAGAGGACAAAAAATTTTAGTGGCGCCGATGTCAACTGAATGGGTAAAAACTATCATCGAAGGAAATGAGACTGGTTATGTTTCATCGATATACTTAAAAATGGTCAACTCAGACTCCATTAAAGAATTAAGTCATATTGATAATGATAAAAAAAAATGTAATCTTAAATTGGATAATGTTCATTTAAGTATCATAGATGTCAACATGCAATGTAAAGACAGTATAATAATAGATGGATATGAGTCTTGTAGTGCAAAATTTGATGTGGTTGTCGATTCATATTGCGATGAGATGGTAGACGTTGATATTAATTGTAATGCTGAATTTAAATACAGTACGAATGATGGTTTTACCCCGTATATGACAACAGAAAGCAATGTGGGCACTGTCTATACAAAAAGCGGTAAAGGTAATGCCGTTATAGAAGTGAAATTAATACCTTTGACCGCATCAGAGCCTGTTGTAAAAGTTGAGCTTGTAAATGGGATGTGCTCTGTTACCGCAACAAATTATTTTTGATGCATTTTAAATTCTTAATCAGCCTGATAATAGAGAATATATGCATCCACCTGAAAAACCCGATCATAACTATCAAACTTTTTGCGTCACTTAACAAAGGAGTTTAGATTCTACTTGAAATCTATGCTATAAAAAACAGAATATACGATTTAGCTAATATAAAAAATATAAATTTTAGGGATATTACCTAGTGAAAAAAATTCTATTTTTGATAATTTTATCAATCTCAAATTGGGCATATGCTGATTTATATGTATGTTCAATAGTCAATGTAGCTGGCTTGAATGACAATGGATATTTCGTTACTCATGGCTGGAAAGGAAATTATGTAAAGAGGCAATTTACTATTGATAATGAGTCTGGAAGTATTCTGAATACAACGGCTCTAAAAACTAGACTAAGTAATGGCGACAAGGATAATAAACCGGTTGTTATCTCTACGAATAAAGATGATAACTCACTAAAAATTTTCACACATTTTAAAAACGATGGAACTTACGCATTATTTCAAATGAATGATTTTGATAAGGAGAGTATTGATAAACCCTATTTCTACCACACAGAAATTGGTATGATTTTATCTGGTACTTGCAAAATTAAATAAATAGTTATGCTATAGCGCTTGAAACACTTACTTATTGTAACCGCATAGGGCGTGTAGCGCATCTTTGTCTTTAATTGATAATATCTTTTTATCTACATCTAGTAATTCAGTTCTCTTAAATTTAGTGAAAACACGGCTCACCGTTTCAACTGCAAGACCTAAGTAATTACCTATTTCCTGCCTAGACATTGGTAAATTAAATACTGTAGATGAGTAACCAAGCTTTGCAAATCGATTAGATAAACTCATTATGAATATTGCTAGCTTTTCATCAGCCGTTCTTTTGCTAAGCGTAAGGATCATATCATGCTCATTTGATATTTCATCGCTTAGTAATCTGAACATTTGATCTTGAAATTCGGGTATTTCCGCGCAAATTAAACTCATTTTTTCGAAAGGTAATTTACAATACGATAATGTTTCGAGTGCTATTGCATGGCATATGTATTTTTCCTTGTTTATGGCATCAAAACCAATAACTTCGCCGGGGAAATAAAAACCTATAATTTGTTCTTCGCCATTTTTATCGAGAACATATACCTTTACTGAACCAGTACGAATTGCAAATAATGACTTAAAATCATCACCAGGAAGATATAAGTGATTGCCTTTTGCTATAGGGGGAGAATTTTTAATAATATAATCAAGTTTATCTAAATTCTCTTTTTTCAAACCTCGCGGCAAACATAACTCACTTAAACTGCAGGTTACACAAGAAACCCTAGGATTTCTAAAAATACTTCTTCCAGCAATTTCCTCTGTATTTTCTTTTGTTATCGTCATTATGCAAGATTCCATTTTTGGCAAAATAGATTGAGTATGTTTTAACCTATTTCATTTCTCTTAAACGTCCAAATCTACTGAAATTATCCTTTTCCCAATTGATCTAGATCAATTATTGGGGAGGTAATTATATAACCAAGCAAAAATAGCGCCACCGAAAGCACCGTTTATATAGTGAAATACAGGGGATGGCAGACGCTTTTTAGCAAGCCTCCTAAAATCTTGAAAATTGTGGCAGTTTGTCAGTCTCATAATAGTTATTGTAGTGTAAATAAGTATTAAATTTATTGTTATCAACCTAACATATCAAGATATGCCTACCCAATTCGTAAAATTAAAATAACAATATACATAAATAAAGTAATAATACTATAAGATACTGATTATAATAGTTTTTTTTTATTTGTCGTCTTGATTAAGATCAAATTGCTAAGAATACAAATCCTATATATTTACCCTTTAATCTAGCATCAGAAGAAAGTGATTTAAATTTAATGCGCAAACGGGAGGTATAAAATGGCGTCCATTACTCACCTCACGAAACCGCAACGTTGGGATTCTCCTTATGATCCTGAAATGAGTGAAAAAGATGTTGCGTGGCTCATGGATCAACCCGAAATTATTACTCTTGATGCCGAAGCTTACCCCGAGCACACACCGCTAAAGGGTATTCTTAAAAATGACACGCGACTCCTACATTATAAAGTTGGTGACATCATCGTTCGAGAAGGTGATTATGGAAATTCAGCATTCTTAATTTTAAGCGGTAGAGTACGGATTTTTGCTGATAGTTACCCAAGCCTCCTATTAGGGCGTGATAAAAGTACAAAAAAGGGATTCCTTGATACGATAAGTCAAATCTGGACCAACTCGAAAATTCCCGAAGCCCGAGATACAAATAGCTACAAAGCACAGACAGTATGTGATGATCAAAAAATAAAAAATTATAAATACAGCACTACAAACCGAATTTTTATCGAAGATATTTCTGAAGTTTTAAAAAAGTTCCATACCATTGAAAAAGGTAAGAGTGAATTATTTGGAGAATTGGCTGCGCTTGGTAGAGTTCCTAGAACCGCAACCGTGTTTGCCGAAACTGAGACAACACTTTTAGAAATACGTTGGCAAGGGATCCGGGAAATTCGACGATACAATGAAGCCTTTAGACACACAATTGATCAGTGTTATCGGGAAAATGCACTAACCATTCATCTACGCGAAACAGAACTTTTTTCTGAGCTTGACGAAAATACTTTAAGCAAAATTGCTAATGAAACATTATTTGAAACCTATGGAGGATTTGATTGGTATATTAGTTTTCAGCGCCTGCGCTCTTCTGGTCAATGGGGTGTCGAACACGAACCAGTGATTGCTCAACAGAATGATTATGCAGACGGCTTGTTGATGATCCGCGCCGGATTTGCACGTGTATCCATTGAATACGGAAGCGGTCAACGCACCCTTACTTATCTCAGCTCGGGTGATACTTTTGGTTATGAAGAACTTTTTGCTACCTGGGAAAGTGGTAGTCCAGTAAATCTTAAAGCTTCCTTGACTGCGCTCGGTTACGTGGATGTCCTGCGCGTACCGGGGCGAATCTTAGAGGAATACGTCTTTCCTAAAATTAAATCTTTAGCGTCTATAAAAACTGAGGCTAATACTAAAACTTTAGTAGATGATGCAATGCTAGAATGGGCGGTAGAAGAACGCTTTATTAACGCCACTAAATCCATGTTAATTGACCTTAATCGTTGCGTTCGTTGTGATGATTGTGTTCGTGCATGTGCCTCAACACATAATGGAAATCCTCGCTTTATTCGTCATGGTAAAACTTTTAATCATTGGATGGTGGTAAATGCATGTATGCATTGTTCTGATCCAGTTTGCATGATTGGTTGTCCTACCGGAGGCATCTATCGTAACGAAATTGATGGAACTGTTGTTATCAATGATGATGTTTGTATTGGTTGCTCAAACTGTGCCACAGCATGTCCCTACAACAATATTCAAATGGTTAAAATTAGGAGTGAATCGGGTGAAGAATTATTCGATCGCGAAACAAACAAACCAATTCTCAAAGCAACAAAATGTGATCTCTGTTCGACAACTCCAGGCGGTCCTGCCTGTGTGCGCGCCTGCTCACACGATGCTCTGAGTCGTGTTGATTTTCGTCGGGAAATGTTTGTGGATGATGATATATTATGAATTCCATCCGTATGTATCACATTTTAATTTGGCTGATTGCTGGAATCATCTTTGGTTTATTAGCAATTAAAGATCAATCAATTCATGCGCACCTTGGAAATCCAAGTGAACTGACTGGTTATTGCTTGCTCGTAACTATAGTCTTCTTGGCGTTTTTTAATATTCGTAAACGTTTATCAATGTTACCAATGATCGGTAAAGCTTCAGCTTGGTTTATGCTGCATACCGTGGGTGGTTTTTTTGTTTTGGCTGTTTATTGGCTTCATACAAAGACAATTTGGCCTACAGGTATGTATGAAAAATCTCTGGCTATTTTATTTTACCTTACTGTGACTAGTGGGATCATTGGTTACCTTATTCAGCAGATCTATCCAAAACTTTTGACACAAACTGGCATTGAAGTCATTTTTGAACGTATCCCTCTCCGTATAAGCAAACTACGTCAAAAAGCTGAAGAAACGATGCTTAAGTGTTGCAATAAAAGTGGAGTAGAAACACTTGGCAAACACTATCTGGATACATTGCAGTGGTTTTTCGCAGAACCTAGATTTACATTTCAACACCTGATCGGTAGTCAACGCAGCCAGCAATGGATTCAGCATCAAGATAATGCAGTTCGCCGTTATCTTAATATAGATGAACAAAAGTATCTTAATGAACTGAGTCAGCTCGCTTATCAAAAAAATATTATTGATATTCATTATACCTTGCAGGGTGCGATGAAATGCTGGCTACTTATACATATTCCACTAACCTCAGCATTAATGTTGCTGTCCTTTTGGCATTTTCTCGTTGTTAACGTGTACGCGTTATGACAGAGAAAAATCATTCTGATTTTGATCAAAGTGCTTACGAAAGACCAAGCAACAAATATATATGTGGACGAGCTGCTGAATGGGGGGTGCCTTGCAGAGCCGGTCCTAATTTCGATGGCACGTGTGGATGTGTCGCCGAGTGCGAACCTTTCTTTGTAAATGGGCGTTGGGAATGTCGCCGACCTCAGGTTGATGGAGGTCCTTGTAAAAACGGGCCGAGCCCTGAGGGTATTTGTGGTTGTACACAATCGCCATGCGTACCACGACGTACAATGCGTTGGTATCGTGGTAGATTATCAATCATCGCTGCAGGAATTATAGTTGCATTGCTTGCTGCTTTTACTCATCTTTCCAACGAGAAAAATATTTTTTCAGATGGCTTTCGAATTGGCGCGTTAGATGCCGGAGAATTGACGGACGGACATACCGGATTCTTTGAAACGTTAGAGTGTAAAACCTGCCATACAGCACACGAATCAAAACTAACAACATGGTTAATGGCTGTTATCACTGATAGTGATGTTGCTATAACTAAGGCCTGCGTTAACTGTCATTTATTCGAGGGGGAAGCAACATCGCCGCATAATGCAGTTTTTCCTGCCGATAAAAATATTATAAAAACCGAATGCACTATATGCCATAACGAACATAAAGGAGTTAGTGCTGATATTTCTAGTTTAAGTGACGAACAATGTGCATCTTGTCATGAAAAAAAGTTTACTAATTTTAGTACGGGTCATTCTGATTTTTCGGAAGAATTCCCATATTTTAGACGCACAGCGATCAACTTTGATCACACAACACATCTTACGAAATACTTTCAAGATGAGCGTATGAAAAAAGATAAGCGTAAACCCGAAGACGCTCCTGCCGAATGTATAACCTGTCACCAAAACGAATCCGAAGAACGTAACATTAAGCCTCTGGGTTATGAAAAAATCTGTGCTACTTGTCACACTAACCAAATTCTAAAACGTAAATTAGTGTTTCTACGTTTACCAGAATTCAACGAACCTGATATTGATCGTGAAGTCGCCATCGAGCTTTGTGGTCCGAATGAAGACGCAGAAGATGAGAACGCTGAAGATTATGAAAGTGTTTCGGTCGACGAGATGAGTGTTATTACTTCTTATCTAATGGGTCTAACACCTGATGATCCAGAAAAATATAGTAAAGCTTTTCAAAACTTGATGTTAGGAATGATGGAAGACGGGATATCGCCATTAATTGAAATGCTTGAAGAAAACGGGGTTAGACTTAATGCAAATCAATTATTAACTGGACTTAATCCCGAAGCAGCAAAACGCATGGCTTGTGCCTGGGCTATGAACTTAGAATACGAGCTCCCTGCCAGTCCTGCTTTTGGTGGATGGTATGGAGATCTTCTTGAATTTATTTACCAACCAAACGGCCATGCCGACATTGTTATTAAAAGGTGGCTGGATTTTGCGGTTATCGCGGGAGGAGATAATGAAGAGATGATTGAGCGGGCAGAGGTAATGAGGGAATATTTATTGTCAAAAAAAGATGGGCCTGGAGCTTGCGTAAAATGTCACGCCATTACGCGTGATAAAAAAGAAGGGAAACTACGTATCGAATGGCAATACCATCAAAATGAAAACAGTAGTTATCAATCTTTTTCTCACCAACGCCATCTCCGTCTTGTCGATCCACAGGGTGTTAAGCTTTCTGATCCCAATCAAGGTTGCGCTAAGTGTCACAAACTTAATGCTGATGCTGCATATGATTCAAGCTTCGAAGATTATAATCCGATGACATATTCAAGTAACTTTATTTCAATAGAAAAGAAAACTTGTAGTCAATGTCATGCCAAAGGTCGAATTCGAGAAGATTGTCAGCTCTGTCATAACTACCATAAGGGTTTCGATTTTACTGATCGCGTAACCAGAAATAAAAATTAAATATCAATATTGTTTATGTAAGACCGGGAGTTAAAAATGGAAATAGATATGCTAATTGATTTATCCGTTATCTCATTTTTAGGGATGTTAACGATCTATATCGGTAACTGGATCTTAATTAACAATCGACGATCCACTTGGACACGTCGTAATTATGAGATGAATCGACAGCGTTTACAGATCGAGATCGATCTCATTACCGATCGTCGAAAAGTTGAGCAAAAAAAATCTGATCATTCCTGGAACGGTTTTCGTAAATTTGAGATCAGTGATAAAGTAAAGGAGGCAAAAGGTATTTTTTCCTTCTACCTGAAACCACATGATCGTAAACCCTTGCCACCATTCGAGCCAGGCCAATTCCTTACTTTTAATCTTCATATTCCGGGCCAAAAAAAACCCGTCATTCGATGTTATTCATTATCTGATAGCCCTAATCATCCTGATTACTATCGTGTGACAATTAAGCGTGAACCACCACATAATAAACCAAACATTTTGCCTGGATTAGCCTCTAGCTTCTTTCATGATCAATTAAAAATTGGTGATATCGTCGATGTCAAAGCACCGTCAGGACACTTTTTCTTAGATATGTCTTCACACAAACCTATTGTATTAATTGGTGGTGGAATTGGTTTAACGCCTGGTCTTAGTATGCTCAATTCCGTCATTGAATCTGGATCACTACGCGAAACACATTTCTTCTACGGTGTTCGAAATGGTAAATATCATGCTTTCAAAAAACATTTACAAAAAACTACTCTGGAAAATGAAAACATCCATCTTCATGTCTGTTATTCTGAAGCAGGTGAAGATGACATAATAGATAAGGATTATCATTATGGTGAAAAAATTAGTGTTGATTTATTAAAACAGCATCTTAAATCCAGTAATTATGAATTCTATCTTTGCGGACCACCGTCGATGATGGGATCCCTTGTTGAGGAACTTGAAGCCTGGAATGTTCCAGTTAACAGTATTCATTTTGAAGCTTTCGGTCCGGCTACGGTCAAAAAAACATCAACTGAAGATAATAAAAAAAGTGTTTCTGGTACTGAAACTGTCAATGTTAAGTTTGCGCGTTCTAACAAAACAACATCATGGGATGCAACTCAAGGATCTATTCTAGAACTTGCCGAAGCAAATGGCATTGTAAATATTATAGCTGGTTGTCGCGCTGGAAATTGTGATAGCTGTATTACGGCAATCATGAACGGCGAGGTCAAATATCTTAATCCTCCAGGCTCACCGGCAGAAGATGGGTCCTGTCACACATGTATTTCAGTACCAAAATCAGACATAGTGATCGATGCTTAGTAATGAATAACAACTCTTGCTTGTCAACAAAACACAGATCTTAATGTAATTTTATACATCAGATATGATGAAATTATTTAGGCACTCACTAAAATAGGTAAAATAATTAGCATTGTTTTAGGTTTTCCTCGTCTGGACCTGCGCAAGGAATCAGCTTACCAACCAAGCCTGAAAGATCCTTTTCCTTGATCGCTTTCATCATTTCACGAGCATTAGTGTCACTTGGTGATTTAATTAGTGCTGCTGCCTCAGGTATAACTTTCAAGATTGCCGCAGCATCAGAAACACGTTTCAATTGTTCTTCTTTGTATTTTTCATTCTTAGCTTCGGATGCTGCTCTACTGGCGGAAACTAATTTTGCAGCCTGTCCTGCGATAAACAAATTAGCTAATTGAGCCTTGGAACGTTTATCTTCCCAGTGACTCATTTTGCCTTGAGAAAACATAACAATCTCAAAGGAATGATTAATTGGGTGTTCCGCTTCTAACATTTTACCGAATGCCTCTTCATTGATCTCTTGCCGCGCTAAACCATGACATTTCGCACAATTAACGGCAAGGTCATAATGCATTGAAGCCCAAATTAACCCGCCAGCAGTAGAATCATTAATCCGTTTGACTTTATGATCTTGAGCCTCTTGTTCTTTCTTAACTTTTTTTCCACCGTAATCAGAGTGAACTGATTCCCAGTCTGACGAGGCACCGTGACAATTTTCACAGGATGGACCATTCTTTACTTTGGGTTTGTCGTCAGCCTTTTTCTGTTTTGTTGAATAGTGGCAAATAATGCAATCTTTGTTCCGTTTCATTCCCTTCTTAGTGCCCACAGCTTCGGCAATTTTCTTCGCATTTTTCTCTTTATGTGCCGTGCGATAGGATGTGAAGTGCTTGGTTTTCTCCCAAGATTTATATATATCCTCGTGACATTCCTCGCAACTTTCTGGGCCCTGATAATAAGGTTCAGCGATTACAATTGGTATGTGTACGAATGTTGCAACGAGTATAGTAAATAAAAATAATGTATGTCTGGTTATTGAAACAGGCATACTTCCCTCCCCTTTTTTTCTAAAAAATGAAATTTATTTTAGTCCGTATACCATATGCAGGATCACCTGTTGATTCCTGTTCAACAATAAAACCGCCGACTTCAAAAAAGACATGTTGTCCTAATGCATGTGAATAGCGTACTGCTCCACCATAACGATTGACTGTGCTTGAGGAATTATCAATTTTTCCGCCAACCTCAAAAATAAGATTACGACGAAGCGCTGGAGAGAAAAACATTTGATAGCCAAGTGAACCGCCAAAAGCATCACTAGCAAAGTTGTTGATTGGTGCTCCAGCTAAACCATTACTAGTAAATAACAGCCCTGTAATAGATAAAGGACCACCGGCACTACGAGCTGCCGTTGCATAATCACCGAATGCTTTAAACGCATTCAAATACAAAATATTATCAGTCCTTTTTGGCGCGAAGGAAAAACTGGTATAGAGTAAAGTTCCATCAGTTGCATGTGCATTCTCATTATCTGGTGTATATGAATGGAGAAAGCGAAATTGTGTATCAACGTCGTGTTCAAATAAAATAAAGGGGCGAAGCATACTAACCCCGAAATTTACCTGGTCACTATTAGTATCAGTGGTATCAATATAAGTTGCATCGATTTCAAACGTTGAATGAGCAACATCGATTGCCGAAAAGATGCCGTATAATTCGGCACGGTCATCATCAACATTATTACTACGATCAATGTTACCAAAAGCAAAAAACCCACCAATTCGTGCAAAATTAGTTCCGCTAAAAGGAATTGTGCTTCTAGTGACGGCAAATGAATCCATTGTATCGTTAATCAGCATACCACCTTGAACAATAACAGGTTGACGTCCAAAAGCGATTTCATAATCGAGTGGTAACCGACCATCCATATCAAGCTTCGGAAACATTTCAGATAATTCACCCTCAAAAAAGGCGGTAGTCAACCGAACGTTATGATTGTTAATATATCCACTATCACCGGGTGAAAATGAATACTCTGACTTAGCCCCGTTTTCACGTGTCAACGGAGAGACGCCGACCAAAATCCGTTCGGTACCGCTGAGAGTTAAATTCAGAAAAAGGTCCATTGTCGTAACCCATGCTGAATCGACATCATTAACACCATCATCGGTAACCTCTAGTCCGGTATTAAGATTACCAAATAATAATAAGCCTGGTGAAACAACCATTCCAGTAGGTAGTTCGAACTCATAGGCGTACGGACCTTGATTTACATAGTCCTGCCATAATTCGAAAAATGGTTCTGGGCGTTGCGGTAAATCTTGTTGTTCTTTGAGTGTAATCATCTCATCTGAGTAACGCGAACTGCTTTCGTTGAGTTTTGTATTCTCATAAGTGGATTCTTCTTTTGTATTCTCTCCTTCTCTTTCCTCTGTGGATACCGCTTCCGCAGAATCTAAAGCGCTCTCCTCAGTGGTTTCTAATTCCACTACCAGATATTGTTCTTCTTCTAACAGGATACTGTCTTTCTTCTGGGTTCTTATATCTGGCGTTTCCTCTTGGATTTTTGCCTCTAGTGTTTTCTCTTGTGCTATTAACCACTGGTCTTCAATCCTCTGCATCGAGATAAGTTTTCTGACATCATCACTATAATTATCAGACTGATAGTTTTGTTTAAACTCAACATCGGCATAATCTTCTCCGTGTATTTTGATCTTTGTGTCAGTAAGTGTAACTTTTATAAAACGAGGAGAAAGTATTCGTTTATGACGTTGTTTTTCCCATTTTCTTCGACTTAACTTTTTTGGCGGGACAAAACTTTCTGCATAAGCTGCAAGATAAGCATCAATGTTTTGGGCAGACCAAACATTTGACCAATGATTTAATGCTTCTTCGATAGTTTCATTGACTGGAATAACTTCTTTTTCAATCGATACAACATTTTCTTTAATATCTCTGGAGATAGTATCTGGTGCTTTCTTTTGGGTTATTAAATTTTCAGTTTCTGTGTTATTAGTTGCGATTACTTTTTCTTTAACAATCAACCATTGCTCATCAACTTTCTGCATTGATAGTCGTTTCTTGACTTCATCAGTATAAGTATCTGATTGGTAATTTTGTGTAAACTCAACATCTGCATAATTTTCTTCATACTGATTTATCTTTAAATCAGATAAGACTACCTTGATATAACTTGGTGTTAGCAGTCTTATCTTTCTCTCACTCTCCCATGCTTTGCGGCTTTTTCCTTTTGGAGGGGTAAATTGCTCAGCATAACTATCAAGGTAGAGATCAACTTTTTGTGAAGACCAGGCTTTTGTCCAATTGTTTACTGAAGACTCAATGTCGGCATATGCAAATTGTATACAAGTAAAAAAAACAAGGGTGCTAAAAAATATTGGGGTACTTATTTTTTTTATTTGATGATTGATTAAAAACATTTTTTTACCTTTTAATCTTAACTGTTTCCGTGGTTTCCCATAAATTTATACTTAGATCGACTACCCGTTTCGCCAACTCACGTAAAGAGAAGTTATAATCAAGCCCCACTTGGGAATTGACGTGTATAAAGTAGCCCGGCAACTGTTGGGCAATCAACTTCATACTTATCGTATAGGTCTCATCCGATTTTAATAAATCTGGATCAATGGAATATTTTGCCCATCGATATCCACCTGGCTCGATACTATTTTTCTTTGTGCGAACCATGTTTGGACGCATATGTATTGCGGTCGGATTTGGTGGTGGGCGAATAAATGGCCGTGTCGTCTGTGAGAAATTTATAAATCGTATTTGAGTACGTTCACCACCCCAAAAAGTCCCAACCATAAAATGACTCATCAAATTAAATAATTGTTTGTCGTATTTTAATTCGCCGTTGCGAACATATCGGGAGTATCTTTCGCGGAGGTCACCGTTTGGGTCGCGATCACCAGACTTAAAAACAACATTACCTTGACTATCCTTTACCGTGATCTGGAAAAATACCATTCGTTCGTGAATAAAACCCGATGGCGCATTATGACCCAACACGGCATTTCTAAGTTTAATGCGGAACTTTAAGCCGTCCTTTATATTCGAATCGTCGATAACTACATCTTCGACCTTATAACCAGCTTTCATTACTGCATCTCTTTGACCCTTTGCCCAATTAAGTAACTCGAACTGTTCATCTAAGATTTCACGAGCCTCGTAACGCAAGTCCTGATCCTGCCAAAATTCCGGAAATTTATTATCATCGGTAACATTGTCCTCGAACTCATCTGTACCCCAGCCTTTTTTGTGTTCAAATTCCATCCATTGCTCATAAGTTGCTAACTCCACTGCATCTGGATTATGTGGAAAGATACCGGGATGCAGTACCGAAAAATCCGGACCTGCAAAATAATGATTCGACAAACGCCGATGTTTGGTCTCAACCTTACCTACTATCGCGGCTGGACCTTTATCAAACCCCTTATTTTCACCCGGGACCTTACCCATATGGCAATCTTGGCAAGTTACGCCATCGGCTGCTGACTTCGAGGTTCTATACTCATCGAAAGTTTCCTCATTATGAAAGCCAGTTGGTAATCTGGAAGCATGACAATTACCACAAAATCTTGAGGCTCTTAGAAAAGGATATTCCTCAACTCGTTTATGAATTGCTCGTCCTTTCTTGCCAGGTTCAGTTACCAAAGACAGTCTGGAGTCTTGTTCAGCCTCTGCTTGAATTTCGTTATTGGTTGGCCCGAAAATAGGACTAAAAATATCGCCTTCAGTAATCATTGCACGGGCACTTCGCTTACCATATTTTTTATCAAACCGATGGCAAACAACGCAAGTTACACCTTCAACTACTGGCCCCAAAAAATCCTCCCCTTCACGAGCAAATTGTGCTCGTTTCAGATTGGAAATTTGCATAAGTCCAAGTACAGCAGCAATTGGTGCATGGCAACGGGAACAAGTATCAGCCGAGGTACCGTTAGACTTGCCTAAGACTGAATTTTCTACCGAAACAAAAAAGGGACTTAGATTGCCATAGGCATGACTTGATGCTGACCATTGACGAAATTGAACTGGATGACAAACCTTACATTCAAAGGCTGAAGGAAATCGCTTATTTTGAAACAAATCCTCGTGCGCCTTATCGACAACCTCTTCTGCCTCGACAACCTCTTCTGCCTCGACCGAACCGGCAACTAATATCGCCAACGACAGAAGCATTGCAGCAACAAAATCAGATTCACATATTTTTAGCCTTTTAAAACAAAGACATAACACACCATCCCTCCCACCTCAACAGAAACCATCGAGCCCGAAAATATGAAGCCGCCTTTATAAGTGAAATTTACTTTACAAGAACTTATTTGCTTGAGAATTGATTCTAGTCAAGTTAACAGAAGATAATATGTGCGATTTCTTGTACAAAACAAAAAAATATGGGGTAAATAACAACCATTATTATTTAAATTTCTTCAGGTATATCAGGTATATAGAAAATTAAGGAAATGCGGGTTTTAGTCTTCAATGGCAGTTAATTTATTCAATATTACACGCTTAACAGGCCAAATATTATTAGCAAGTTTTAGGATTATTTTCCTTAAAAATCTTGCTTTAGATGTTTCATTTGTATACAAACAAACAATTCCATTCGTTGCCAAATATAATGGATATGATACTCGTCTGTGTATGGATTGATAATTTGTTAATACACTAGGGTAACCAATATCTATTTTCTTCTCTAAAGCATTTTTTATTTCTTTTGCTAGTGCATTTTGTCCTTTAAGACCAAGATTAAATCCATGGGCCGTTACAGGATGCATCCCAACAGCAGCATCTCCAATTAATGCAAAACGTGTTGACACAAATCTATTCGCATATACTGCAATAAGTGGATAAGCGAAACGTTTGCTTATTAGTTTCATATTGCCTAGACGAAATTTAAATTGTGCTGAGACTTCTTTATTAAATTTATTCTCGGCAATATTTAATATTTTGTTGTGTTGATTTGAAGGAGCCGTTATGACAATAGAAGATTGATTTTCTGTCAGCGGTAAAACTGCTAGTGTTCTTCCGTAATAAAAACACTCATAAGCAATATCAAAATGAGGTTCTTCATGTTGCATTCGACATACGACACAAATTTGTCCAAAATCTAGCGTTCTGGCAGATATTCCTTCGCCACGACGAGTCTCAGAAAAACGACTATCGGCCGCAATAATTAAACGTGTTTCGATTATTTTACCATTTGATAAGGTAATAGTAGCTGCTTCTGGATTTCTATTTATTGATGTAACGGTAGTATCGGTAATTAATTCAATGTTAGAGAAATTTTTAATTTCATCATAATACGCCTTCCGTATTAAGTGATTAGAAATTAAATAACCCAATTCATCGCAACCTGCCTTGCGATGATCAAAATGTAAGAAATATGGTGAATAACCATTAAGAACTCTTGCTTCTTTTATAGGGGATTTAGAGATATTTGGAATTCTTCCCCACACACCAGCCTCTTTTAATAATTTAACTGAGAAATGTGTTAATGCAATATCTCGACCGTCATACTCAGGGTCTGCTAAGATATTTTCATTTAATTTCTCCACTATCGAAATATTCAAATCAGTGTTTGCAAGAGAGCGTGCAAAACTGAGACCAGCTGGCCCGGCACCAATAATTGTTATATCATTTTTAATAACTTTTCACTTCCTGGAAATTATCTATTCGTTTTCTCTAAAATGCTCATCATTAGGACAAAATGAATAGTCTTCCTCAAAACTATCATCATCTTCTAACATTTCTAGGCATTTTTCTTTTGATTCGCATTCTTTGCAATTTACTAAGTGCTCTTCAATTTCATCTACCTTAAATTTTTCAAGATATTTATTAATATCAATATTTCTTTTCTGCAACATGGCATAAAAAGGTAGTTTTTCTAATTTTATCTTCAAATTATTTCGAAACTTTTTTGTAACTTTAATATGCCTTTTTATCGCAATAATTACTGTTACACTAATGATTAGAAGAATTAATATAAGAAATAAAATAAAAGCTGCTGAAATAAACACAAAGTTACGCTCCAAATAGTAGATTTTTTATGATTACATAGTTCTATTTTGCTGAATTTGATTTTGATCAAAAAATAAAATTATATTTTTATAGCTCAATGTATAATTCCCTTTATCCAAGCCAATTCTTTGTGGCCATAATCAATCTCTCTAAGTCTTTCAGTATATTTTCACTGCTTATTCCATGTGAATAATGCATCATAAGATTTCCTTTCGGATCAATTAAATAAATTCCGTTATTATTTATTTCTTCAAAGTTGGCAAAATTAGAAACAAAATCACTAAAGAAAGGCTGTGCTTCTGTAATAATAACCATCTTTGGATACTTTGAAATTGTCTTCAAATATTCATCTGTAATAGTTGTTCCGCTCAAAACTAATATTCTTTGCAAATAACGCATATCCTCGCCTAGTGCGAGTCGAATTTGATTAAAATCATATATATCTTGCTGACAAGTTTTACTGCAATTACCTTCATTCAATTTAACAAGAGTCCACAAACCATCAAGATTTAACGCTGGAAATTCACGCTCATCTATGGTCTTAAGATTTTCAAATCTTACAGGATGTTGCGGGTTGATGAGTTCGCCTTGATTTACTTGTTGTTTTGGTAAAAAATCAGGATGATTATAAAAAAACCATGATGCGGTCATTGGGAATGCGCATATTACAATTAAAATCCATAATTCAAATCTGAATTTATTGTTTTTTGTCTGATATTCGTTCATTGATTTATCCTTGTTGTATTATTTTTTTGAACAATAGATAACCCTAAATAAACTAAAATAGTAATAACGGCAAAGACAAACCACTGTATTGCATAACCTATATGCATAAAATATTTTGCATTAAACGCTGGCCATTGACGGATAAAACTATTCTGATCTTCGGGTGATTGCTGTATAAAAAATGGTAAAACCTTAGCATCATGTTGTGCAGTATAATAATCTATATCGAGGAATGGCCAGCGCTCACCCCAATCACGCTCAATATCAGTAGAAGGCAATTTTATAAATGGTGGGGGCGTAGAAAAAACGATGGTGCCATTAACTTTTATTTTTCCTTTGGGTGTATAAACAGCTGGTAATTTTTCTCCATTTCCATCCATTTTAACCCAACCTCTGTTTACAAAAACCTGTAAATTCTCTGTGCCATCAATCAATAATGGGGTTAGCACTTCATAGCCGATATCATTTTGATATTTCTTTCCATCAAGATAAATATTATTTTCGTATAGATATTTTCCACTAACAATAGCTTTGCGAAAACGATATTTAGGTTTTGAATCTTCTACTTCATTAAGAATTAATGGCGGTAAATTACTGGAGTATTTTATCTCTTCTTCAATTTTTTGTTTCTCGCTTGCACGATATAACTGCCAGAAGCCTAATTTAACAAACACACCTACGAGTATTAACATAACTATAATTAGCGTCACATTTATTCGAAAATAATAACGATCAAACATTAAAATATATCTAATCCAATATATACAAGCGTTACTAGAAAAATATACTTAAAGAGATGTTTGCCTGCATTGGCTAGGAGGGCGAAATGATGCCAAAGAAAGCTCCTCCAATTAGTAGAATAAACAAAATTAGTGCAAGTGTTACTCGTTTTGATAATGCTTGCACGACTCTTGTTTTATCCTTATCGCCATGGTCTTTTGTTAAATAGTACATTGCTTCCACAAGGGCAAATACAACCAACAATAATATTATGAGCGCAGGTAGCTTAAAAGTTAGTGTCATTTTTGTGCTCCCATTTTTTTTACAAAGTAATTTTTGAATTCGTTAGTCAATCAAAGATTGAGTTAAAGCATATAAACTAGAAAAAATAAAGCCAACCAAACAACATCAACAAAGTGCCAATACCAAGCGACCGCTTCAAAACCAAAATGGCTCTTCGGACTAAAATGCCCTTTAATGCTTCGCCCAAGAATTGAAGCCAGCATGATTGATCCAGTAATAACATGTAATCCATGGAAACCCGTTAATATGTAAAATGTTGAACCATAAACACCCGAACGTAATGTTAAATTTAAATGTTCATAGGCATCCTGATATTCCCAAGCCTGCATTACAACAAAAATTAGACCCAATATTATCGTTGTTATTAAACCTCCGACTAACAATTTACGATTCTCAGTCTTTAAACCCCAATGTGCCCAGGTAATTGTTGCGCCACTCGTCAAGAGAATGAATGTATTTAGTGCGGGAATGCCCCATGCCTCCATGGGTGAGAATCCCTCGCCCACAGCGCCAGGTCCAGCAGTCGGCCATTGCGCATCAAATTGATTATAAAGAAAGTCATGGGTAGCTGAGAGGTAACCGGTACCACCTAACCACTCCACTGACACATTACGGATATACCACAAAGAAGCAAAAAAGCTTATGAAAAAAAAGACTTCAGAAGCGATAAACCAGATCATTCCTTGACGAAAAGCACTATCTACTTTCTTGCTATGAAGCCCCAAGTTGTTCTCTTCAATGACATCCCCAAACCATTCAAATAAAAGATAGGTAAAAAGTAAAATACCAGCTAATAAAAATATACCGCCAAAAAAGAGATCATTAATAATTAATGCAAGCCCAAGAAGCGTACTAAAAACTGAAGTAGCAGTAATAAATGGCCAGGGGCTTGGATTTGGTATGTAATAATCCTCTTGTTTTGCAGTCATATCTTTTACCTCTTGTTAAGATGTCTCTTTGTCTAAGCTATAAAACAATGGTATTTCTTTAAAATAAATGTCTGTTAAATAGTTCTTTGTTTTCTTAATTTGTCTTTCATTAGAATATTTCTTCATCGAGTCAGTGTCAGCATTCATAACTGTATAAGAAAGAGTCAATGAATTAATTTTATCGGGTAACGATGTTGAAACAACAAAACGTATTAACATCTCTTTTGATTCTTGTGCTTCGAGAAGTTGTTTCTGAAAACAAAAACATTCTACTTTATTAAAATAAGTATTTGCGTCCCATGGCAGGAGATTTGGAATTGCTTGCGCAATTATACTCTCATCAGCAAAATTCTTTGCCAAAAAGATTACATTATTAGGCTCCCCTGTTTTTACTTTTATTTCTTTTATTGAGGGAGTAAATTTCCAAGGTAAACCACGAGTGATAGTAGAATCAAACTTAACTATGACATAGCGACTTTGTTTGCTTGTATCCTCAACTGCTGCTTTCTCTGTCGTCAAGTTACCACCCAACGTTTGAATTCCGGCAAGATTGCAGAACAATGTATATAATGGTGCCATTGCAAAGCCAAAGCCGAACATAACAATAACGATTCCTGTCAATACTATAACAGTACGATTATTATTTTTTACATTTGGCTCTCGTTTCATCTCTATTTTATTTCTGGTGTTTTAGACCAACTGTGAAATTCAGGGGGTGATGAAAGTTCCCATTCTAAACCCTTTGCACCTTCCCAGACTTTTCCATCAGCTTTTTTCCCGCCACGGATAGTCTTAATGATAATGTAAAGAAAAATCAAATGACTAAGACCATAAATAAAGGAACCGATACTTGAAATCACATTGAATTCAGTAAATATTAAATTGTAATCAACGATACGCCTTGGCATTCCGGCTAAACCTAAAAAATGTTGAGGAAAAAAGGTAAGGTTAAAACCAATAATGCTTGTCCAAAAAAATAACTTTCCGAGTTTTTCGTCATACATATAACCAGTCCACTTGGGAATCCAATAAAATACACCGGCAAGAAGACCAAACAACGCGCCAGGAATTAAGGCATAATGAAAATGCGCAACGACAAACATGCTATCGTGATACTGAATATCGCCTGGGATTACTGCAACCATTACGCCAGTAAATCCCCCAAAAGAAAACATTAAAATTATACCGATCGCAAATAACATTGGCGTTTCAAATGTCATTGAACCCCGCCACATCGTAGCAATAAAATTAAATATCATAAGACCAACTGGTATTGATATTAGTATTGTCCCAATCATAAAATAAGTCACAGCACCCAATGACATCCCTATTGTGTACTGATGATGAGCCCAAACGAGCATCCCGATTAAACCGATTGACATCATAGAAAAAACGGTAGAACGATATCCGAAAAGCGGTTTACGTGAAAAAGTCGCGATAATCGAACCAACTATACCCATAGAAGGAAGCAGCAAGACATACACCTCGGGATGACCAAAAAACCAAAATAAATGTTGAAATAAAACGGGATCGCCCCCGCCTGCTGCATTAAAAAAGCTCGTACCAAAATTTCGGTCAAACAACAACATTGTTACAGCGCCGGCTAATATCGGCATAATTAAAATTAAAAGAAATGCAGTAACCAGCCAGGACCAAACAAAAATTGGCATTTTCATTAATGTCATTCCTGGGGCGCGATTCCCTAATATCGTTACAATAATATTGATCGACGCCAAAATTGAAGAAATCCCTAAAAGGTGGACAGTAAAAATAAGAAAGTCCATTGACATGCCAACCTGAAGAGATAATGGTGGATACAGAGTCCATCCTGTATTCACCATTGTGCCTCCTCCTGGGATGAAAGGAACAATAAAAGCGAGAACCAACATAATGGCCGCGGCTGGTAAAAACCAAAAACTAAGATTATTCATTCTGGGTAATGCCATGTCCTGCGCACCAATCATTAAAGGTATCATCCAATTCGCCATGCCTGCTGCTGCAGGCATTACTGCTCCGAAAACCATAATTAATGCATGATTAGTTACTAAAGAATTATATAAATCTGGGGAAGTGAGTTGTATGCCCGGCATAAACAGCTCGGCCCGAATGACTAAAGCGCTAGCGCCACCGAGAAATAACATAATCAATGCAAAGATCATATACATTGTGCCAATATCTTTATGATTAGTACTGCAAACCCAACGCCTCCATCCTGTTGGCTTGGCATGTTCTATGTGACTGTGTAACACAGCTTCGTTAGTCATGATTTATAATGTCCTCCAAAACAGATATAAAATAATAATTAATCCGATGTTTTAACATCACTTGGCTGAATTATATCGCCAGTATCATTTCCCCAGGCATTACGCTCATAAGTAATGACCGCGGCAAGCTCGAGTTCATTTAATAAATTGTTCCACGCAGGCATACCAGTTGAGACCTTGCCTTCTAAAACTATTTTTATATGCTCATCCAGTGGTCCATTTACGATCTTACTTCCTTTAAGTGCTGGAAATACGGGATTAAGGCCTTCACCTTCTAATTGATGGCATGCAGAACAATGTTTGTTATAAACCGATCGTCCTTTTTCCATGAGCTCATCCATGCTCCACTCTTTATCAGAAGATGCCTCTTCGGCTTTTGCCAACATAATATTTTTTTGCTGTGCCACCCAATCGCTAAACTTTTCTTGGTCAACTGCCTCAATGACAATTGGCATACGTGCATGCCATGCGCCACATATTTCAGCACATTGACCACGATATATCCCTTCCTTATTAATATCCGCCCACGTCTCTGTGATATACCCGGCGATAGCATCTTTTTTCATACCCAATTGCGGAACCCAAAAAGAATGAATAACATCTGCAGATGTATGTAAGAAACGAACCTTTGTATTAATCGGTAAAACAAGACGATTATCGACGTCACGTAAATACAGATCGTCTGATGGTTCTTTTGGAATATAACGACTTTCAACCGTGACACCATGGTCTATATATTCATATTCCCACCACCATTGATGTCCTATTACCTTTACATCCATCATGTTCTCATCCTTCGGTATGAGCCATAAGTTTTCCAAAACACGTTCTGCTTTACCTGCAATACCAAGATCAACACCTAAAACCAAAACTGGTACAAGAACCCATGCCCAGCGACCAAATACACCTTTATGAAATTCCTGATCAGCTTTATAACCAACACTTTTTCTATGAAAAATGATTGAATAAATTACAATACTAAAAACAACTACCAATAACGCAGATATGATTCTTACCGTATTCATATGAATGTCGTAAATATCGCGTGCATTCTCTGTTACTGGTTCAGGAAAATTTAGCCCATATTCGGCAAACACATTAATACAATAAACAAACAAAAATAATGTTGTTGTTATCTTAAAAAATAGCTTTATAAAACTACTCATAAATAGTTCTCTCTTTTTTTTATAAATAAAAAAATTTAAAGTTAATAATTATGATAAAAAAACTAAAATCTATAACCGATTCCAATACCAACAATCCAAGGGTTAACATCAACATCAACATTTAATACGTTACCGGCAAGAGCGCCACTAGTGACACCTAATTTAGCTGAAGTATCAATATCAATATATTTAACATCTAAATTAAGGTACCAGCTTTCACTGATGTCATAATCCATGCCTGCCTGTATTGCATATCCCCAGACATTTTCTGTTGAAACTTTAATGCCGCCTCCAAAAGCTGTTTCTGCGGTAGTTGTTGCGTTGTCAGCAAGAAACGCTGTGTAATTTATTCCAGCCCCAAGGTAAGGTCGGAAAGTATTTTCTGGGAGAAAATGATATTGGAATGTTACTGTAGGGGGTAATACCCAGGTATCAAATAACTTCGTCCCGTCTGTCACGCCAAGCGCTGCAAGTGTGGCTGTGCTTGTACCATCGACACTAATATCATGATTTGATACCCCAGCAATTACCTCAATTCCCCAATGTGAACTCAACATGTAAGTGATATCAATTTCGGGAACAAGATTATTATCCACGGTAACACCAGAACCCTGACCCGTAGTATTGTTCAATACGGTTGTAGTGCTACTATCATCGGGAACAATGGCTAAGCCTCTTAACCTTAACTTCCAATCCTTTGCATCAAAAGCGAAACTCTGAGCTGAAAATAACGATAACGATAATAGGAGCACTTTTTTCATAAGTTGTCTCATTGTGCTCATATATTTTAGATTCATTAAAAGATGTCTTGAAAAATCCTTTATAGATTAAGGTAGTAAACGTTTTAAAAATTTGATCTAAATCACTTTAGATATATTTTAGATTTGATCTAGATCAGTTTCGTGGAAAACATTTTCTTTTTTATACTCTCGGATAGAGATAAATTTCAACTGCTATTGATTTTGATCAATCAATCCCTCCCTCCTTACCCTCAAAATCATCATATATGCCGCTGCATAGTGCCGGGATTAAAATTTCAAAATATTAACATCGTAACGGAAACAGTTAGTTAAGGCGGAGATACGAAATGTCTAATAAAACCAATAGTCGTAAAATTAGCAGTAATCAGATAAAGGAATTTAGGCAAAAAGGATTTGTTGTATTAAAAAGATTTTTTACTAAGGCAGTGATGGAAAAAATCTCTGCTCATTTGGATAAACTGCGGGATGAGGAGCCCATGGAAGGCCAAGAAGCAAAATACTATGAGGAAAGCCCAATCACTGGTGAGCATATTCTGGTACGTATTGAGAATATTCTTGGCGATCACAATACCGAACTTACTGACCTTCTTCTTCCTCCTGACGCTATTGAGTGCTTAACCGACCTTCTTGGTGAACCACCTGTACTATTTAAGGAAAAAATCAACTACAAACTCCCCGGCTGCCGAGCTGACAAGCTACATCAGGATCAGGCTGCCGGGTGGAATGCATACGGTGACTTCTACATCTCCATGGGTATTGCAGTTGATAAAAATAGAAAAGAAAACGCAGCGTTGAGTTTCATGAATTCGGGAAACTACGAACGTAAACTTATGTCAAAAGAATGGGAGCCTTTATCGAAAGATGATCCTCCGTATACTCCCAAAGACGAATATGTGCTACTTGAGGCCGACCCGGGAGATGTTATCTTTTTTGATGCTTTCGTACCACACGGCTCACCCCCCAACACCAGCAATAAAAGCAGAAGAAATATCTTCCTAACTTTCAATAGAGAGTCCGACGGAAACAAAAGAATTCAATACTATAAAGACAAATGGTCAAACTACGCGCCAAATCAGAAAAAAGATGCGCGTTCGAATAAATCATTCAGAGTTTAATTGCTTGGGGCATATCCATCTTATGGATTTATTATCGCTAGACAAGAAACTAGTTAAAAAATACGACCTAAATGGTCCTCGTTATACGTCTTATCCTACTGCAAATATGTTTACAAAAGATTTCGGGACAGACGAATTGTGTGCGGCGATTACAGCATCCAACCAATTTTGTTTACCTAAACCTTTATCGCTCTACGTGCATCTCCCATTTTGTAACACGGTATGTTTTTATTGTGCATGCAATAAAATTATTACAGCAAACAAGAAACATATTACCCCTTATCTTAAAGACCTTTATAAAGAAATAATAATGAAAGGGAAAATTTTCGACAAGGATCGTAAAGTAGAACAAATCCATTTTGGTGGTGGGACACCAACTTATCTTAATAAACTACAATTAACCCAACTAATGGATGTATTAAATAATAACTTCAATTTACTTGATGATGATTCCGGTGACTATTCTATTGAGATTGACCCAAGAAAATTGAAATCAGAAACGATAACACTATTAAGAAATCTTGGATTTAACCGAGTAAGTATAGGAGTGCAAGATTTTGATTCGGAGGTACAGGCAGCTATTAATCGTATCCAAACATACGATGAAACACTTTCTATAATTAATGAAGCTAGAAAACGTAATTTTAAATCAGTTAATATAGACTTAATTTACGGGCTTCCCAAACAAACAATAAAAAGTTTTACTGAAACCATTAGAAAAGTTATTAATATAAACCCGGATCGTATTGCAATATATAATTTTGCTTACCTTCCGAATTTATTCAAAACCCAACGACAAATTAAAAAAGAAGATTTACCGACACCAGAGATCAAGCTTAAAATATTTAACGAAACCATCAGATTATTAACAAGTGCTGGTTATATTTATATTGGAATGGATCATTTTGCGAAGAAAAATGATGCGTTAGCAATTGCACAAGATCAAGGTAAATTGCATAGAAATTTTCAAGGGTACTCAACAAATTCCGACTGCGACGTTATTGGTTTTGGGATTACGGGCATAAGCAAAATAAATAACACCTATTCGCAAAATCTAAAATCGCTTGAAGAATATCATGCAATAATTAGCGATAAACAAACCCCCGTTCTTCATGGCTATCAATTAACCTTTGATGATGAAATAAGAAGAGAAGTTATTTCTCAATTAATGTGTCATTTCAAAATAGAATTTGATGATATTGAATATATGTATGAAATTAATTTTAATGACTATTTTTCAAATGAATTAAATATTCTAACTTCATATGAAAATGATAGATTACTCACAATAAATTATAATTCTATTAAAATTTCACCCAAAGGCAGACTGTTAATCAGAAACATCTGCACAGTTTTTGATGCTTATTTTGGTAAGAACATTATTAGTTACTCTAAAACGATTTAATATCAAAATGACTAAAATAACTACAAGCACTTATATGGTAATAATTTCTCTCCTATGTGTAATAGTCTATCTGCTGGGTGCTTTAGATGCTAACAAAGCTGTTGCTGAAAAAAGCTTATGGGAATGTGAAAATCCTGACAGAAAGAAAACCAGAGATGAGTACAATAATAATGGTTAAATTTTTAATTAACAGATAGATATAATTTTATGAAAAACCCATCTTATTAATACAAAACAAATAAAATAATTCATATTAGTCCCAATGAAATGGTTAAAAATAACCATTGTCGAAAATAATATGGCTAATAAAGACCAATTTTAATAATTATATAGTTTTATACTTACATAAAATCTCTGTAAAAAAAATTTCTTTGTTTGTGAATTGATCTTGATCAATTAATTTTAACTAAAAAAAACTTTTTGTAGTAATTGATTTGATCTAGATCATCTCTTTTAAAGGTAAAAAATAATTTAACTGTTTTTGGCACAATGATTGCCCATTTAACTAGTAGTTATAATTTTAATTTAATAAAGAGAGTGAAAATAAAGATGTTAAAAAATGTTAATGTATTCTTCTGCCTATTGTTATCGCCTATTTTTTTAATATTGCTTTTCGGGAATTCCCCAGCAATTGCGGATAGCCTGTTATCTCAAAAACAAAATATTAACTTGAATGATGTTGTTGTCACAGCTACACGATCTGATAAATCCTATTATGATGTTCCAGCTGCAATTGGTGTTGTAGATGAATATGATATTGGTTTTGGCAAACAAAAATTAGGTCTCGATGAAGCACTTGTTAAATTACCTGGTTTGTTTATGCAAAATCGCTATAACTTTGCACAAAGCTTAAAGATATCAATACGTGGCTTTGGTGCCCGCGCTAACTTTGGTACCCGAGGCGTTAAGCTCTATCAAGATGGGATTCCAATGACAACAGTTGATGGACAAGGTGCGCTAGAAGATATTGATTTAAATTCAATAAATCGTATAGAGGTTATCCGAGGGCCTGCTTCTTCGCTCTATGGTAGCTCATCGGGCGGGGTGATTAACTTTTTCACTGGCGACGAAGATTCTGTCGAGCCCTATGTTGAGGGCAACTTTAGTATTGGGCAATACCAAAGCTACATCAGCAGTATCAAAACAGGAGGAGAAATAGAAAAATTAAATTATTTTCTTAATCTATCCCATCTCGATTTCGAAGGTTACCGTCAACATAATGGAGTACGTAATACAAAATTTAATTCAAAATTCAAATATAAAATTAACAACTCCTCTGAATTCACGACTATTTTTACTGCCTATGATGCACCACAATCAGATGATCCCGGCGGGATTAATCAGGCATCTGTTGATGCTGATCGTCGCCAGGCAAGAAGTAATAATGTGGACCTCAATTCAGGAGAAAATATAGACCAACAAAAGTTGGGCTTCATCTATCGAAATCAAATAACAGAAAATCAAGAATTAATTTTAAGACACTATTATTTAATGAGAAATTTTGTCGGGCTAATACCTGTTGCAGCCGATGGGTGGGTACAATTTGAACGGTTTCAACTTGGAGGTGGTGCGCAATATAGTATTTTTAATAATTTATTAGGGCATGATAACCAAATGATCATTGGGTTTGAAATAGATTCTCAGGAAGATGACAGGCAACGCTATCAAAATAATAATGGCTCGCAAGGGTCGCAACAATTAAATGAATTACAAAACGGTGATTCACTCGGATTCTATTTTCGTGATGAAATTTCATTATCAGAGGCACTTGAACTATCACTAGGTATCAGATACGACGAAGTTACGCTTGGTGTCGATGATATTTTTCTAAGCGATGGCAACCAAACCAGTGAGCTAAAATTTGAAGAACTTAGTCCAATGTTTGGCTTATCGTGGAAAATTAACCCGAAAGTAAATATTTACGGAAATATTTCAAGTGTTTTTGAAACACCGACTTTTACTGAATTAACTGGTGTTGCAACCGGTGGCTTTGCTAATGTCTCCGCACAAAAAGCATTAAATTATGAGGTAGGCATTAAAGGTAATATTAGTTCGCGTGCGAATTATGATTTTGCTGTTTACCGTATTGACGTTGAAGACGAAATCATTAATACCTCAAATGTTGATGGCCGTACCTTTTTTAATAATGCAGATACAACAAGAAATGGTGCTGAAGCAACTATCTCGTTTATTCCTTTTACTGGCACAAACATGCTGATGTCATATACTTATAATGATTTTACTTTCGATAATTTTCCTGCTTCAGTTTGTACAACCTGCGCAGGGGATGATTTGCCTGGTTTGCCGACACATAATTTCTATACGGAGTTAAGCTATACACATCCCTCCGGCTTTTTTTCCAGTATTGATTTCCAATTTGTCAGTAATATGTATCTAGATAATGACAATACCGTTCAGAATAGACCTTATGGTGTATCAAATTTGCGGGGGGGTTATATAAAAACAATTGGCGATATGGAAATTACACCCTACATAGGCATAAACAACCTCTTCGATAAAAAATACATAGGAAACGTACGCATCAATGCATTTGGAGGCCGTTTTTTTGAGCCTGCTCCTGAATTAAATATTTATGCTGGAATTACGATACGATTTAATTAATGACCGATTTTTTATTGACCTCTTCATCCTCTTTAGCCAAGCGAAAGCTTGGTTATTTTTTTGATGCACGAGAAGTTTATTTCAATCAATGAGACCTTCAAATATAAACAAAATAACTCTGTTTAATTTAGGTTTTAGACCATTTTTTTTAGGTGCATCTTTGTTTTCAATCATAACGATCATTTTATGGGTGGCAGTATATAATTATCAGTTCCCAATTCCGATTGAGAATATTTTGATATCTCAATGGCATGCTCATGAAATGATATATGGGTATTGTTTTGCCGTTATTGCCGGTTTTCTCCTAACCGCAGTAAAAAATTGGACTGGTCTACAAACTTTACATGGAATCCCATTATTTATTCTTTTTATCTTATGGTTAATTGGGCGTGTACTATTTCTTTTTGGAACAAAACTGCTATTAGTTGCTGCTTTTTTTGATATTACTTTTTCAGTTTTTTTGGGTTTTGCTATAGCTTTTCCAATAATAAAGGTAAAGCAGTGGAGGCAGTTAGGAATCCTATCTAAAATAATTTTATTTGCAGTTGGGAATATCTGTTTTTACGCCGGAGCTTTAAACTACCTTGATAACGGTGTACACCTGAGTATTTATGGCGGACTATATTTAGTTATCGCTTTAATAATGGTGATTAGTCGTCGGGTGATTCCTTTTTTTATACAAAGAGGTGTTGATTATAATCTTGAAATAATAAATTTTAGATCGGTTGATATTTTAAATATCATTTTCTTGTTAGTTTTCCTTTTTTCTGAACTATTTCTTTCTAATCAAACACTTAGTTCAAGCATGGCATTTGGGTTATTTGTAACAAATACGATTAGACTTTATTTTTGGCATACAAGGGGGATATGGGTAGTTCCCTTTCTTTGGAGTTTATATATATCGTTAGTATTTATAGATATCGGTTTTTTATTATTCGCGATGATGCCTTTTCTTAGTATTTCAAAATTTGTCGCTATCCATGCTTTCGCGTTTGGTGGTGTCGGCATTATTACATTGAGTATGATGGCTCGCGTTTCTCTTGGGCATACAGGAAGAAGTATAAAGACTCCTTCAAAACTAATTAAAAACGCACTATTTTTATTAACACTAGGGGCGATCGTTCGGGTTATTTTTCCCCTAGTAAATACAAATCATTATTTAATATGGATTTTTATTTCACAAATTTTTTGGATAACAGCATTTCTTTTATTTGCGATTGTCTATATACCTATTCTCACTAAAGAACGTATTGATGGTAAATTAGATTAAACAAAATAAAATTATTAATAACCAATATACTTGAATTAGCCATCAGGTTCTTTGTCAATCATAGCAGTGATCGCCCAACCAGTTTCCGGTTTCATCTGACCATTTACAACAAAAACATGTAAACGTTTTTTATCATTGATTGCAAACATAGGAATAATATTTTTTTCATACTCCTTCAGGTATTGTTCAAATGTAAATTCGTCACTTAGTTGAGTGCTTTTTATGTCAGCCTGATTTCTCAAACGATATGGAAGGTTACCGTAATCAACATCCTAACAATTAGGAAACTTCCTGTTTAGATTTGATGATGTACTGATCTAGATCATTATTTATATTTTTTATTCACATAAGATTTGTATTGCAGTAACGATTGAATGCAGATTCTAGTGGCGCCGCGGGTAGCATCGCAATATATGTACGGTGACTGGTCTTGTGTAAGCGGGTTTGCCCACCGTATGGTTCTAATTTGCTGACACTTTCCCTTGACAGCACCAGCGTTGCTATCAGTGGTGTCACGACCTTAACTCTGGCTGATGTTGGTGGTACAACCACCTCATCTCCTGAAGACTGATGAATAAAACATAAGAGAGATTTCGTTATGGATATCAAGCAATCTAAATTAACATTTACTAAAAAGAATTTTAATACATTTTGGTCGAGAATGATTTTGAGTATATTAATAGGTATGTCTATTATTACTGTGCTTTTTTTGATCCAACATAACTAAAGTATTATTCGTGTATAGAAAAATTAATTATTATGGTTTCCTTCTAATACCGCAAATTCTAGTGTTACTTTTTCCGGCGGCAAGCAAAGATCATTATTGCACGCTTGTAACTGGAGCTGCAGATCAAGTTTTGTGAACTTGGATGAATTCCTGTTTGAACGTGGCCATAAATTAGCTGTTAGCATTACGTTACCTTCGTAGAGCGCTAATGCTTCATTTTCAAAATTTAATTTCTTTATAGTTGGTTCTGGATATTTAACATTGCTTAGGGCCCAGTCTTCATTTCCATCTGCAATCGTTAGTTTCACTGGTATTAAGTAATCTTGAAGCGGCTTATTTGAGTTTATATGCCAGTCTGAAGCTATTTTTAATTTTATTTGAAGAGTTTTATTTGAGTCTTGAAATTGAGATTTAATTTTTATAGATCCTCGACCAGCATAATCAATAGAACCAGAAATACCATTAATATATTCATCTATCGCAGAAAGCATATAGGGGTAACTATCAGGTCTTTTGTCAATATCAAATGAAAAACTATTTAACATCTGACTAACATAATCCTGATATTGATAATTAAAAACACGCTGTGAAAGTTTAATCAAAACATGCATCGCTATGGAATTTCCTGAAGGTATAGCATGATCATAAATATCAATTGGCTGTATAAAAAGTGATTCTTCAGTACCCATTCTAAAAATACCCCCTTCGCTATCCCAAAATTTATCGATCATGGTGTCTGTTAATAATATAGCCCTGTCTAACCAAACTTGTTCCCCTGTAACATCATAAAGCGTAATCATTGCCTCTGAAAAACTGGCGTAGTCTTCCTGTGCGGCAGGAATTGAAATACTTCCGTTTAAATTCACTCGCCATAATTGATGGTCTGCAGTTAGTTGTTTATCCCATAAATATTCAGCCGATCTTTTTGCGGCGACAAGATAATCATCCTTATTTAAAACTTGCGACGCTTTAGCCAACGCAGTAATAACGAAGCCATTCCAAACAACAATTATCTTGTCATCTCGAAGAGGTTTGCTGCGTTTATCACGGATTTTTTTTAAATTACCCCTTATAAATTCAATTCTTTCTGATAAATTATTTGCTCTTGAGTTTTTTATTTCAAACTCTTCATGTGAAACCGGCATAAAAAGAATGTTTTTGCCATTGAAATTACCTGTATTAGTTATACCAAAATATTCAAAGACTAATTTTGTATCTTCAGGATTAAGTAAGGATTTGATTTCATCAGATGACCAAATAAAATAAGCACCTTCCATTTCCTCGCTATCAGCATCTGTTGCCGAGTAATAAACGCCCTCGGGAGACATCATGTCATCCAGCACATAATCTAGAATTTGCTGTGAGATTCTCCTATAGAATTGCTTACCTGTAAGGTGATATGCATAAAGATATACCCGCGCTAAATTTGCCTGGTTATATAGCATCTTCTCAAAATGTGGTATTTGCCATTCTGCGTCAGTTGAATAGCGATGAAAACCGCCGCCGATCTGATCATAAATTCCGCCCTGGGCCATTTTTTCTAAAGTGTGTTCAACCATTGTAAGTATTTCCTCATTACCTTTGCGCTCTACCATTTGCAATAAAAATAGTAAATTTGTTTCATTAGGAAATTTTATCGGCCCATCAAATCCTCCATTTAATGGATCGTAACGATGCAAAATATTTTCCGATGCCTTGCGTAATACACTTTCATCGATGGTTGTTATTTCATTTCTTATTTTCATTCTTTCGTGTACGGCAATTGATAGTTCATTGGCGCTAAGAATAATTTTTTCTTGCTCATACTCCCATGTATGAGTAATACTTTTTAATAAACTAAGAAATTGATCTGGGGGTAGATAAATTTCAGAATAAAAAGGATGCCCATTGGCTAGCAAAAAGCTTGAAATTGGCCATCCTCCACTCCCTTTTATCAACTCAACAACGGTCATATATAGTTTATCAACATCGGGGCGCCGTTCCCGATCTACTTTGATAGCGATAAAGTTTTCGTTTAAGTATCGTGCTATTTCAATATCATCAAAGCTTTCTCTTTCCATAACATGACACCAATGACAAGTTGAGTAGCCTATAGAAAGAAAAATGGGTTTATTTAACTTCTTAGCAAGTGCAAAAGCTTCATCGTTCCATGAATACCAATTAACAGGATTATGCGCATGCTGTAATAAATAAGGTGATTCCTCGAAAATTAATCGATTGGTATAAAGTGGTTGGTTATTTTTGTCTAGATGTTTAGTTCTTAAAGGATACTTTGTTTTCATGCTGTCGACAGATTTTTGTAAATTGTTTTGATACTCATTTGAAAATTTTTCAGCTCCTGGTAAATTTTCTGCATATGATATGTTAAACGGAAATATCCAAATTAGATAATTGATTATTATACTTAGAATAAAAGTTGATACTTTCATGTGATTACTCGAATCTGAAAAATCATACTAAATTTATAACTAATTTAGTGCTAAAAATTTGATCTGGATCAGCGTTTAACTTAGTAATATCTGATTTAATTCACTTAGTCATACTTAACTTCTAATAATTAATCAAGACAGAGAAAAGACATGAATCAGGATAATTTTAATATTGAGATTCGTCAATTTCCAAAAAAAGTAGGAGTTACATCTCAAAGAGAAATCACGAATATAATTAATCAAGCTATCTCCGAAAAGAAAAGAGAAATCACGAATATAATTAATCAAGCTATCTCCGAAAAGAAAAGAGAAATCACGAATATAATTAATCAAGCTATCTCCGAAAAGACATTAACGGGACATGAAACACTAAAGGTAAAAACAAAATTAACACTATTAAATTTAGATTATGAATTAGAAATCAGTGGTGATATAGCGCTAGATGTTGATGATAAAATTAATGAGCGTGCTAGTCGATATGTGCGTCCGCCATATCTAATAGAAGAATGTGATTAGTTTTACAATTTTCCTAAATACCGCTGTAAAATCATATAAATATCTCTATTCTCGAAGGCACTATCCAATCTTGTTGCTTGTGCTTGGAGAATTCATTTTTCCTGTAGCATCTTTTGCTGATGAATCACTCAATAAAACACTTACCAATGGAAAATTAGATTTTTCAGCTCATTATCGATTCGAGCATGTAGACGATAATACCGCCTCTGATACTGCGGATGCATCAACAATACGAACTACACTTGGTTACAATACCAATAAATTTCATCATTTTAATGCACGTCTTTTACTGCAAGATGTAAGGGATATTTTTGTAGATGACTTCAATGATGGAACGGCGCGTAACAATGTAAAGACTAACCATGCTGTGGTAGTTGATCCATCTGATACAGCTTTTATCGAAAGCTATATAAGTTTTGATGGTATAGCAAAAACTACATTTAAAGCCGGACGGCAAATTATTACCTATCGTAATGACCCCTTCCATCGTTTTCTAGGATCAGTACCCTGGCGGCAGAATTGGCAAAATCATGATGCGTTCTCAATACAAAATAAATCAATCTCGGACACAATAATAAATTATGCTTATTCATGGAATATAAATCGCATCTTCAGCGACAGAGCAATTGGAGTCAGAGCTAATTTCGACAGTAATTCTCATTTTTTTAATATTAAATACAGCGGGTTATCTCATGCTAGTCTAGAAACTTATGCATACCTTCAAGATTTTGAAAATTCCACCGCTAATTCGTTAGAAATTTATGGTGCGCGTTTCGATGGAAAACGTCCATTGTCAGATAAATTAAAAGCTATTTATAGTCTTGAATACGCGACTGAATGGGATTACGGAGATAACATTTTAAATGTAGATGAAGATTATTTCCAAGGAGAGCTCGGAGTTAAATTAAAACCTAATGAAATAATTCAAACCGTGCTATTGAAATTTAATTATGAGCTACTAGGGGGTGATGGTATCGCTAGTTTTCAAACTCCTTTAGGGACTAATCATGCATATCAAGGTTGGGCTGATCGCTTTCTGACAACACCTGTCGATGGAATTGAAGATTACTACATCACAATAGCAGCAAAAATATTAGGTGCTAGATTTATCGTCTCATATCATAATATCAATTCTAATAATCAAAGCTACGACTATGGCAGCGAGATTGATTTTCAATTTACTAAAACTTTTATGAAGCACTATATATTTGGTCTGAAATATGCCGCTTATAATGCGGACAGAAATTTAACAAATATAACAAACAATGGCGCTACTTCTGGTGTTGCAAATAATGTAAGTAAATTCTGGGTATGGGTACAAATGAAGTTTTAATAAAAAATTATATCAATTAAAAAATATTTATACTGTATCTGACGTTGTACTTTCATTATTAGTTTGCTGATGTAGAGAGCAGATAGTAATAGCTTTTGATTCGACAATACAAGCTTCTCGGCAAAGACCGCATCCAACACAAATCTCGGAATTAATTTCAGGTTTATTCATCTCCCATAATAAAGCACCTGGAATTGGACAACTTGAAGCACATGCGCCGCATTCTGGTCCTTTGTAAGGCAAGCAAGATTGTTTGTTAATCTCTGCGTAGGCAATTTTTTTTAGCGGTGGCTTTTCTCCATCTTCTGTAATTGGAAGACACAATGCCCCGGAATCGCATGCAGTTACGCACGGCCAATCATCGCAAAGATGACATCCTTTATTTAATAAATCCATTGCAGGTGTTCCTGCGGTTTGCATTCCTTGTTTTGTTGATAATCTAAAAATAACATTATAAGGACATGCCGTGATACATTTGTCGCAACGTGTGCAGGCTAAAAGAAATTCCATTTCTTCTATTGCATAAGGTGGGCGTGCCCATCGACTAGCACGCTCATTAATTTTATCATCAACAATTTTAACAATTGTTTTTGAGATTTTTTTGATGACTGAATCAAAGAATGCGCGTCTATCCATAATTACATTCTCATTATCATCGGTTGTGTTAACAACCATAAATGAATACCAGTAATTAATACTGAAAACATTATCATTGGTAATAAATACCGGCCATTAATTTTTATTAAACTAATTCCTCTATTCTGAATAATTTTAAGGCTCACCCAAAATCCAAATACTATTAAACTTGATTGTAATAAAAAAATTAAATCTTGGTTTAATAATATTTCTGTATGTCGTGCATGTTTTTCCATCATACTTAATGGTTCGGCCTCTATCCCTAAAGGATTTAAAATTATTTGTCCAATCCCATCGTTTTCTCTGACCAGATGATTCAGGTTATGAGCTAAGTGATAAACAAAAGCTAAAGGTAAAGCAGTAAATGCGAACCCTGAAAAAAGTTTCTTAAATGAAATAGGTGAAATTGAAAGTATTTTTGTTAGCCAGATAAAAAATATATATACAAGCAATGAAATTAACAGGCTTATAAATAATAAAATACTGAAAGTTAATAACAATGATCCCGAATCATTTATCATATACCCCAATTTTGATAATACTTTTTCAAAAAAAGGCATCATAGTGACCCCATGAAAAGAAGTGATACCTAGCAAGATCAGCATAAACCACGCTTCGTCCCAATGTGACCTTGCGTCTTGCGCTATCTCTCGAGTTGGCGGGCGCATGCGCCAAGCAATATTCTTTTTAGAACAACTTTGAACGCAATTACCGCAAGAAGTGCAATAGGTGTTCTGCTTAAGCCTACCCATAACAAGGCGTGTTGGGCATGGCTCAATTGTTTCCGTCCCGTAGTAACATTCTAACGTAGTGCAGTTTGCGCAAATATCAGTATCAATTGGCCTAAGTTCAACTACTGCAAGTTGCGAATAAAATCCAATAGTGCGGCCTATCGGACAAAAAAAACGGCAAAAAGGTTTGTTTTCATAAATGGCCAAGGAGAATATTGCCAACAACATTATTAACAATCCTAGAAATGCGGTCATGTACGGGTTTATTGTGAACCCAAAACCAAGCTCTAACCAGGTTAATCCAACCAGCAAAAATAGTGCCGGATAAATATTGCGTAGCCGCTTAGGTAGTTTAAGATTAAGGCTGTTATTTGAAGATGTGCGGTACCATAATCGACGACGAATTAGCCAGCCAGCAATAGTATCCCATGGGCAAATAGCGCACCATGCAGAACCAAGAAAAAAAACAGAGACAATAACGCCTGTCCACCATAGATTCCAAGTAAGTACAGTTGCAAGATTGCGTTCTGCAATTGGAGAACCGAATAGTCCTGCTGTAATAACAAATAAAAATAAAAGAACTACAATCAATTTCAATATAAATAATGGCCATGAATTAAATGTAAGAAATTTAATTAAAGGGCCTATCACGGGTAGTTCAACAAGATTAATACTATATTGTCTTGGCTCATAAATAGATGATGTGCGTAAAGCTAATACAATTAGAATAATCATTAAAAGACAAATAATGATAGCCCATTCGTAAGGAAGGCCTGGATGAGTCATGATCATAATGATTTATCCTTATACCTATATTTGGGGCTAATTTTTGCATTGATTAATTTCTTTCGTTGTAACAAATTTACAGTGATCAATAAAAGAGCTATTAAACTTACAGTAACACCTATTGGCCCAAAAACTGATGCGTCACCAATCCGTAATGGAAAATCAATTTGATAGGATTCACTATCTGATTCAAACTCTGCTCTGATGATATAATTCCCAGCTTCTTGAAACTCAAAACCTTGACGAAACACATTGTCATCAACTGCCTGTATACCCAACACCTCTTCTCGTTTGTTAAGCCAATTATTGTCTCTAACTTTAAAAATAACTTGTCCCTGAAAAGGTTCCCCATTATCAATACGAGATGCATAGAGGTTTACCCTGCCAGGTTGATTTGGGCTTGGAAATGCAGGAAAAACCATATAAGTAATATAGTATTCACCTACCTGCACTTCCACTTGCATGCTCGGCGGTGTGGTTGAATCTTCATTTAAACTATATGAAGGTCTCCCAAGAACATGATGCCCCTGAGCTGAGCTGCAAAATAATGTAAGAAAAAATATCCTAATCAAGTTCATTTTCTTAATATTCATTACGAACATATTAATTATTTTAAACGTTATGCTTAGTAACGGTTCCTTTATTCCTTTGAGCAATCTTGATCGGCAGGCTAAGATGAGGACAAACCTCAACACATAAACCACATCCAACGCAATTTAATGATTTTTTTCGCTATACTGATGTCCTAAGTGTCCCGGGCCCTGGCTTGCTATATCTTTACAATTCATTGTAAATTTCAACGCGTCAGTTGGACAAATGGCAATACATGCCGAACAGTTATTGCACTCCTGACCAAAGTTATCCCTCATGGGGTCAAGTTCAAACTCACAAATAGCTGTGCATTTTTTACAATCATTGCATGAGCTAACATTTCGATTTATTCGAAATACCCGATAACGCCCCAGTAGCGAATAAACAGCTCCGCCTGGACAAAAATAACGACAAAATCCACGTCTTGCCACGAATAAATCAAAAAGTAACGTTAAGATAAAAAAAACACTCCCGACTCCGAAACCACCCAAAGCTATCGCATAATAAATTTCACGTCCAATAATTGCAGGAGGATAAATTGCTGCAACTAAAACAGAGCCAGTGAAAAATGAAAGAATAAGACCGAAAAATAACACGAGATATTTAATGCGTCGATCAAAATGATGTTTGCCAATTGGTAAGTTAGCATTATGTAGCCATACACCTAAATTAGTATTCAACTCGTATAAAAAAGTTGCAGGGCAAATCCAGCCACAAAAAAATCTACCGAAAATAATAGTAAGTGTAACGGGTATTAATCCCGTCATAATAAAAGGCCAGTAAATTTGAAGACCTGCTGCTAATTGTCCGATAATCGCGAGTGGATCGGTTAGTTTTATACCAAAAAAGGATGCTGACCACGTTGTGCCTTTAATCATATCAAGTTCATTTTCCGGATCGCTAACAAATGGCGTTAGCCATTCCATGATTTCATAAAAACTTTTCTCAGATGGGGACAATAAATCATAAGCATGTGCAGCTACAAAAGATTGATAAACACTTAGACAAGGCAGTAAAATTAATATAATGAATACTAAACTGAGGCTTATCCACCGCAATTTATTTAAATGCTTTTGTATGCTTGTCATTAAAATCTCAGCTATAGTTTGGGATAATTTTTATAGCTTGCGGAATTTGAATGCAAGATCGTTCACACAAACCACAACCTACGCAGGCTTCCTGAACATGAGGTTGCTCCATCCAACCGACAGTAATCGCAACATCCTGTAAAGGACAGGCACGATAACAAACGCCACAGGATTTTCCTTGATATGATAGGCATAAGTTTTCATCAACACGAGCCTTGCCCATCTTAACTTGTTCTACAATTGTTCCGGCAGAACGTTTAATAGATTTAATAGCGCCAGTTGGGCATGCGTCTCCACACTTCATGCAGAGAATACAGGCCTGCTCACGTGGTGTTATGTATGGTGTGGCATAAGATGATAAACCATTTTCTGTACCAAAAAATTTAATGCAACGGTTAGGGCAGGTCTCAGCACATTGCCCACATCGAATACAACGCGCTTCGAATTCGTTTTCCTCAAGCGAACCTGGCGGACGTAGATAACGAAATCTGGGTTTATTTTTTGTTACTTTTGCCTGAGTTGATAGTGGCGCAGCTAATGAAACTGCCGCGCAAATTAGACTCTGTAGGAAATTACGTCGTTCCACGTCTTTTACTTGGTAATAAATTTACACCAAATTAGACTTTTTCAATTCGGCATGCAAGTTTTTTAAAATCAACTTGGCCGGAAACAATATCCCAAACACGATTTGATACGCCATTAACCAACCATTTATTTTTCTTTGGATCAGCGCTATCTGCAACAGACAGGTTCCATGGACTAAACATATAACCACGTGGTACCGAGTTACGAGCCGGTTTTACCAAACTATTAACTCCTACCTGAGCCCTGGCTTCATAACTTCCACGTCTTGTTATTAATCGTACCTTTTCGCCATCTTTAACGCCTAGAATTTTTGCATCATCCGGGTGCATTTCAACATACTGTTCTGGGACAAGTCTCCTTGTTGTCGGACTACGATTTGATTTTGCAGTGTGAAAATGTTCATAAACTACTCCAAGCCCAAGCCAATACGGAAATTTATCTTTAGGTATATCTTTCCAAGGCTTATCCCGAAGTTCCTCATCAGGCAAATCAGGTGTCAATCCTTTATCGCGTGCTTCAGTTAACAAATCAATATGGTCGATAGTGTAATGTCCTTTCTTTTTACCAAATTCCATTAATTTTGCTGTTAGCTCTGCACGATTACTGTAATCCTGTTTACATAATTTCATGTGGACCTTACCGTCCTTAGTGCGAAAATAACCATAAGGTCGGTTTTCCCATCCTTCCTGCAGCATGAAACGTCGTTTTGTGCCCCCACTCTTAGCAATCTCATAGGTTGGTGCCGGCCATTGAATTCCACGTAGTTTTTTAAGTTGTTCGTACGGGCTGATTTTATCACGTTTTTCAACATCCAAAATACCGGTTAGGTCTGTGTCTGTCCCTTTTGATGCGCGAACAACGTCTCGAAAAACCTCTTCTGCATCATAAGTACCATCTACTCCTTTTTTGTATGGAAAGATCTTTTCTGCATTCATTCCTAACAAATGCGCAATCTCCTTGCCCTTATCAATTACCATATCCATATCAGGCCGACAACCTTTTGGCGGTATGCCTCCTTGCTCACAAATATTAATACGTCGTTCGGAACTTATATAAACACCATTAACTTCACCCCAAGTTGCAGCCGGAAAGATAACATCAGCATAAAGATTATTCGGAGCATGCCGATAGATTTCTTGAACTACATTAAATGTCTTGGAAAGCGCAGGCCTTACTAAGTTATATTGATCTGGTAGATCAATATGAGTCGCATAGACCAAAAACATTGATTTTACTTCGCCCTTAAGCGCTCGCTCCATCATTCCAACAGCATAACCCGGATTTTTCGAGCTTAAGGCTTGTTTTAAGTTTTTCTCAGGAACATGCCATGACTTAGCCATATGTGACAGATGTTTTAAGTTTGATAAGGGTTCGTTAAATGGTAAACGTCCTGTTAAACCGCCTGTAAAACGTTCGCCCATGGCATTGGGTTGCCCTGTCATAGAAAAAGGACCTGCGCCAGGTTTGGCTAAGTTGCCTGTTAAAGTCAATAAATTAACGATGGAAATAACATTATGTTGTCCGTGTATGTGCTGGTTATAGCCAATACCCCACATAATGATGACACCACCTTGACCATTCTTGCCTCTCGCTAGACGTTTTCGAGTAGCCTCTGCAAACATTTCTGCTACCTTGCGAATTAATTCTGGTGTAACTTCAGATGAACCCATGCGATCCTGAACCTGTTCTGGACTATAATGATTCTTTACGCCTTCTATGTATTCCTCCCAACCGGTTACGTGTTCTTCTAAAAATTTCCAATCGATTACATCATCATGATCTTTAAGTAATACATGTGCTAATGAATTCAAAAAACTAATATCGCCATTTAAAATAGGAACGTGAACAGAATTGTTTGGATTGATATCTTGATAACCTTTAACGGTGCCTGTTTCTCTGGGGTCAACAACTACGGTGGGGATATCATTTTTCTTTTTGTGGTCGGCTGCACGCCAAAAAATTATCGGATGTGACTCACGTGCATTATGTCCGAAATGAAAAATCATATCGCATAATTCAATATCTTCATAAGCTAGCGGTGGTGTATCTGACCCCAAAGTTGCAAAATAACCAGTCACAGCAGAAGTCATGCACATACGCGCATTGGCTTCAATTGTATTGGAACCCAATACCCCTTTCATAAGTTGATTTTCAAGATACTGCCCTTCCGTGGTAAGTTGTCCTGAGCCATAAAGCGCAATTGAATTGCCGGTGTATTTTTTAGCGAAATGTACCACCTTATGCGCAACCATTTCTGAAGCTTGTTCATACGGCACTCGTATGAAATATTTATCATCAAATGATCCTTTTGTTTTACTAATAAATTCTAGATCTCCATGATTTCTTTTATTCCATTCAGCCCAAACGTCTTTGCGTACATATGGATCTCCCTCCATACGATCAACATACATAGGTTCTGCTGCAGTTAGTCCCTTTATACATTGTAAGCCGTAGTTAGTAGGATGATCTTTGTCTGGTCGCATAGAAACTATTTTGCCGTTTTCTGACTGGATGATTGTTCCGCATCCGACACCACAATAAGGGCATTGTGCTAATGCTGTTGTTCGTGTTGCTGATGCAGCTTCCGATGCAATTGGTGCTGCCTCAAGTTCAGGGTTATCTTTTGCTAATAAACTTACTCCTGTGGCTGCGCTTGTAATAAACGCGCTACCCTTAATAAAATCACGTCGATTCATTTTGATTCGTTTCATTCTATCGATCCTCTATTGACCTAGCATTGGTATGCTACGTAGATAAACAATGATGTCATCGATCTCCTGATCGGAGAGATTGGCCAAGCCGCTTGCCCCTTGAAATCCAAGCATTCGTGTATTCGAACGACCCTCTTTTATAGTGGCTCGAATAAACCCGTCTGACACAACATCAAGAAATCCTTTTTTACCTATAGCGGTGCCTGTTCCACCTGCGATATAACCATCGCCTCTAACACCATGACAGGTAGAACATATTTGCTTAAACCACTCCTTACCTAGACGAGGATCACCGTGCGCGTCTGGTTGCGCATTAACTTCGTCTGAAACATTAGGAACATCAGAGTGTGAACGTAAAAAAGCAATTATTGACCTGAGATTTTTTTCGTTCAAATGAGTAAATGGTGGCATACCAGTTCCAGAACGCCCATTACTGATTGTTGTAAGAAAAAAATTATCAGAAGCATTGGCTAGTAAATCCTTGTTAGTTAAAGATGGGGCTAACCCTGGTTTACCTATTGCGTCTGCCTGATGGCAAAACACACAATTCTGCTTATAAAGCAGCTCACCCTTTTCAACTTCCGATAAATTTTCAGGAAATTCAGAAGGAGTTACTACTACCTCTACCTTTTCTATGTCTGATTCCTCTTCTATTTCTGATAAATGCTCAGTAGATACAGGCGGACTCACCGCCGTTAAACTATTCGAAGAAATTTGTGATGAAGTTATTGCTACTGCTAAACCAAGAAATGATACTAACACTAGAATTACTAATAAATAATCATGAATAGAATTTGACTCTGTTTTCTTTTTCATAATAACTTTGTGTGTTTTTATAATTAAACGTGTATAGACCTTGTTCCTCGCACATAGATCTTAACCCTAGCAGGAAAGAAATATCTTGATTTAGATCATGCGGTTAAAAGGAAAAATTCTTCTGAAAATCATGATGGTGGCCAGGGACAGAATCGAACTGTCGACACAAGGATTTTCAGTCCTCTGCTCTACCGACTGAGCTACC
>PVBE011203685.1_pt1 | contig 47254 bp, 40 predicted proteins | sample 1631181 | NCBI WGS metagenome assembly PVBE01 (sample SAMN08397723, study PRJNA350692) | Marine metagenome, whole genome shotgun sequencing project. | isolation source: water | place: Pacific Ocean | collected 2012-04
ACAAGACACCTGGTGTCAACATTTGCGGTGACGAGAACAAGTCGAACTTCCCATATGACTGGGCACACGGTTTCGTTAAGAGTTCCTTCTCCGCCGGTGGATACGGTGTGGGTCAGGAACTTCCTTACGCAACTAAGAGTTACTCACTGATGTCTGGTGAGCCTGACAAGGCAGTTCGAGAAGAGCTGGCTGCAGAGTTCTATACCAACAACAGGAAATGGGCAAACTGTATTGGCTTCTTCGAGGAGCCATTGTGGCCATACTGGGATCCTAACCAGATTGAGTCTTGGGACATGCGCCCACAGGCCAATGGTAATATCGGCACTATCAACAACATCAACTTGGTGATAATGAAGTAAGTGCTGACCTAGAAAAATAGACGCCCCTTGCATTGAGCAGGGGGCGTTTCTTTGTAGATTCAGGAGAGCCAACCCTCTCAACTTAAATCCCATCGCATAGAAATTGCTAATAAATACAGAAATGGTTGGCAGGGAGACCCTGTACTCCTCACTGTGTTCTCGACGAACCTGGCTAAGAGATAGCCTAGATCGTTCTTTTTACCGAACGAGTGCCATACCTACTACCTCTTCTGCTAATCCGTTGTTATAGGGTTTAGCCGTGGCAACAAAAGTGATCCCATCATCTATGGCTTTATGGATTAAAGAAATAGAATCGTCCTTTTCAACAGTGCAGCCCAAAATCATGGTTGCCGGTATAGGGAGGATACTTTTAATCCTGATTTTCGCAGGTTACCTAATTACCTTAAGTTACTGTTTTAAAAATTTGTATCCTATGTCGGTTACTTTCAATAACGTAAAGGTGTCCATCTTCAGTCAGTGATAATGCCATTGGGGACCAGAAATATTCCTCGATATGTGATGAGATTTCATGCCTATCATGTGGGTTGGCAAATTTTATATCCTTCTTATGAAGATCGGATTTTTCCCTTGCCTTACCCTCCTCAACATTAATATTTAAGAAATTGGTCGCCCATGGAGAAAGGTCTGATTGACCTAGATTCATTTGGAGGAATTGTCCATTGGCATCGATTACTTGGATCCTTTCATTGCCCCAATCACATACAAACATCCTTCCAGCATCGTCAACCACCACATCAGCGGGGCGTAAAAATTCCCCTTCACCGCCACCAGTTTTCCCAAATGATGACATAAATTTTCCATCTGGATCGTATTTACATATTCTGTCATTCCCCCAATCCGCGACATATAGGTAATCTGAGGAATCAAAACTTAAACGCCATGGAAGATTGAGGTTTCCGGTATTATCTAAGCAGCGGACATATTCTCCGGAAGGAGTGAAAACTTGAATGCGGTTGTTATAGGTATCAGATACAAAAAGTTCCCCTGTGCTATTAAATGCAATTCCGGACGGAGCATCTAAATTCCCGGGTTCCGACCCAAATTGTCCCCACTCTTTGAGGAAAAGGCCCGCTGCTGTGAACTTCATTATCTTATGGAGGTGCTCATCTGTGATGTAGATATTTTGATCTGGACCTTGTGTAATTGCCGATGGCCACATAAATTGACCTGGTTTATTTCCAAATTCACCAAAATCACCATGAAATTCGTCAGAGGAATCACAGATTGTTACCCTCATGCCACGTCCACTGCCTCGGGCTTCCAGTGAGCGATTGAGGACATAAATTTTTCCATCCGAAGAAACCGCCGCATCGTTTGGATAATAAAAGCCTTTACCTTCCATAACAGACATACCGAGGGTTCTTTCATAGACCAGTGGTTCTTGTTTTTGTCTTATAATCATTTCAACGACTCCTAAAAAAATCTAGCACCTTTGATATTCAGGGGATGCGGCTATGATTCTGAATAAGTCTTCTATGGTAGATCGATCAGGCTCTTCACTTTTTTCCACAGTCTCTTGCAAGATGAGCTTGATTGAGTCTTCAACCTCCAGGTTGCCCATTTGGAGAAGGCATAATTCAGGGATGTTTTGGCCACTTGCTGCCTTACTTAGGACATTGTCAACCATAGCGGTTACACCGGGCATTTTGAGATTTCCCAGTTGTTCCGCGGCAAAGTTAACCCTTTCAACAAGGGCACCAGTTTCAATCCATTCTTCACCCTCATGCCACCCTTCCACGCTGGGTGGGTTTGTTAAATGTTGTCCCATAAAAGTCATCTTCATTGTGTGCTCTATAATGTCGCGCCGAGGTCTATCTAGTTGGCCTGACAATCTCAACACCCCTGCAACCAATTCCGCGGGGCTTTTCATTCTTTTGTACCAGGTTACTTCATCCTTGAAAAAATCAGAATTAAAGAGTGTGCGAAGCATTTCCTTTATGGAATGATTGTTTTGGAAATAGGCTTTTTTCAATATATCAATCGCTTCTTGGTCGATGGCAGGAATTTCGTTCCATGAGGGAACTGGCACCTCATCTCTAACAAAGAAGTTATACATGTGCCGGGCGATATAGTTGGCTGTTGCCTCTTGGTCGCAAATGATTTCGACAATGTCTACACCGTCAAAATCACCTGTTTTTCCCAGGAAAGTCTTTTTCCCATAGTCGTGATCGTCTTCTTTAAACTCAAAATGCCAAGCTATTCTTCCATAAGGCATGTCGGAATCACGGTCTGACCGTAAAACCATGTACTCCGTATTTCCTATACTCCAGCCAGTGAAAGCCCTCGCAGCCTCCTTTATGTCATCTTCGGAATAATTACCAACTCCCATGGAAAATAGTTCCAACAATTCCCTACCGTAATTTTCATTGATGGCCCCATAATGATTTTCCTGGTTGTCTAACCATACGATCATTGCAGGATCTTTTGATAATTCAATCAATAATTCATGAAGCTCGCTAAGCCCGTGCTTTCTGAACATTGCTATTTGATTGGATAAAACTTTCCCATGAATAACTTTAGGATATCCAGTGGCAAAAATACCGTGCCAAAACAAGGTCATTTTCTCTACTAGTGGAGCCTTTGTTGTCACCATTTGATAAAGCCAATATTCACTAGGACCAAAAGCACTCATCATCCCTGATTGTTCGTGGTGGAATCTTCTGATGAGATGTTCCCCCATCCAAGATCTATCAGGTGGGTCCAATAAAGTGTCCACAACAGACGCATATGACATTTTTGACAAACCGTCTAACTCCTTCGAAGTGGCTCCAAAGCCAGCCCTCCTCATAAGATGCGCAAGCATCCGTCTGTTTTCCTTTTCACTCATGAAAACACTCCTTTTCCGGAAATGTACCTATTTGTTGGCATTGAATATATCATCCGCGATTTTTTCGGCCATCATTATTACTGTTGCGTTGGTATTTGCCCTTACTACATCAGGCATTATTGATGCATCGGTAATTCTTAAATTATCAATGCCGTGGACCAATCCTGTTTGGGTCACTACGGCTAAAGGATCTTCCTTTGGGCCCATTTTACAAGTTCCTGAGGAGTGATGCTGAGTGCCAACTATCGAATATAGCCATTTATCTAGACTGGCGTCACATTCCAAGTCAAAACCGGTGGAATCAATTCTCGATTTGATAATTGGGTTAAAGGTTTCATTTTGCGTAATTGTGACACAAATTCTTACGGCCTCTCGCATTCTTCGTAGGTCCTCTGGGTGTTCTAAATAGTTGTAAAAAAGATTTGGTTGTTCATGAGGGTCGGAAGATTTCAAGGTTATTTCCCCACTGCTTAATGCTTTTTGGAGAGCGACACTGAACCCTAGGTAATTTTTTTCTGGATCTAGAGGTATGGTATCTGGACGGTGCTCACTAGTCATGAACAGAGGGCTCACCTGCATATCATTCCTTACCTTAGATTGAGGCACTGTGAATCTCATCCCTACCTGTTGTGCTTTGGGGTCCTCCCCAACTTGATCTATATATGACTCAAAGAGCAAAAAGGCAGATGGATGGTCTCTCAGGTTTTGGCCAACACCAGGAAGGTGTTTCCTTAAGTCTATGCCTATTGACTTCAGATGTTTGCTCGGCCCGATGCCAGACAACATTAGTAGTTGTGGTGAATTTATCGCACCCCCACAAAGAATTACTTCTTCAGCATCCAAGTCAAAAACATCTCCTTGGCTCTCGACTTGTACCCCAATGGCCTTGGTACCATCAAACCTTACCTGTCGGACCAAAACCTCCCCTCGTATAGTTAGGTTCAAACGATGGCGAGCCATCGAAAGATAAGTCAACGCAACGCTCATCCGAACACCATCTACGTTATTTAGCGGTTTCATACCGACTCCAGTGGATTCAGGATGATTTTGGTCTTCAGTAAACTCGTAACCTTGGCTTATACAAGCTTGAAGAAAAGCTTTTGAGGAAGGCATAAGCTCATTATCTGGATATCTGCGTACTGGAATTGGTCCTTCATTCCCGTGAAAGTCGTCAGACCCAAAGGTTAGATCATTTTCAGATTTCCTAAAATATTTGAGGACATCCAAATAAGACCATCCTTCGTTGCCCGATGCTTCCCATTCGTCATAATCTTCAGGAATCCCACGAAAGAATACCTGTCCGTTTACGGAACTAGAGCCGCCAATGATTTTTCCTCTAGGTAACCCAAAAGGGACACGGCCTGATACTGCTGTCGCTTTATATCCCCATACCGGAGCCTCCGGACCATAGGAGGCTGGCCACGGAATGTTCCCATATTTAACTACATTCGGGGTGTCTTCAAAAGTACGATAATCAGGTCCTGCTTCAAGTAACAAAACTGACTTATTGGGGTCCTCAGACAAGCGTGTGGCCAAGACTGAACCTGCCGATCCGCCACCAACAATTATGAAGTCATATTTCATATTAAACCTCTTTTCATATCCAATACAGATTTATCTCCCGCAGTAAGGTTAATTATGACCTTATTTATATGATGATATACCCCAAACAATCATCATTTTCAAGGGGCCGGTGCCAGTATTTCTAATGCCATGGTCAAGGCCTGGTGGATCCATCAATGCATCGTTTTTTTCAACCAAAACCCGTTCTCCTTCGATTGTCATCTCCCCACTACCTTCCAGAAAATAATAGATTTCCTCTAATGGACAGGCGTCCCCATGAATATGATCTCCCTCACTGACTCCTTCTTCTAATTCCCAGATTTCAATCTGAATGGGCAAGTTGCTAGAAGATCCAAAAAGATTTCTACGCTCTATGAGCCCGTCTCCTTCATGTATGCGCTGAGCCTTTTTTTCGTCACCCGCTTCGGTTTGTTTAAAGTACATGTAAAATCCTTATTTTAAACCTTGTTGCCTTTTCGGCTTTATTAAAATATCTCGGCTATCTTACCGATCCTTCGGCTCATTATTTTTGAATCCTTTGTTTTCAGGATGTTCAATTTCGGACATCTCTTTCGAGCAATTTAAAAACACGAAGTTCACCATTAAAGGGTAATCCCGATAGAATCGTTACATCTTCAAAATTACCGGACAACCAAGTCCAGAATTCAAAATTCATACTCTTCATGTCTTTCGAAGTCAGGATATATTTCAATTCCCCGTGGGTAGTTATTTTTTCCAGGTCTTCCAAAGAGGTGATCCAAGTGTCTTGATATTCCGAGTAAATCGGTAGAATTGGCAAACGTGGTATATGTGGTGAATATTCTGCCGCGTGGTAGGCAACCTTCGCTGCAGTATTATAGGAATCGGTACCCATAAGATATTTACCTGATCCTTTTCCTTTATATATATATTCTATGGCTGCTGTTAAGGCATAAGGTTCAGTTCGGACAATCGCAGTAATCACCGTTCCACGAAGGCGAGCCCGTTCTATTTCGGGAGTTACTTTGGAGTCAGGTGAGCCTCCTCCAAAGCCTACCGGCATTTGATCAAAGCCAATCCTACCTAACGTATCATTTCGCGGATTAGTAAGGCTGTAGATAGTAATAGAAAGATTGGACGTAAAAATGAGTACTAAGGTGATAAATAAACCGAAATTTAAAAGTATTTCTCCTTTGCGATAAGATTTTGAATCAACCCCTGGTTTCAAAAGTAAGAAGACAGGAAAAATAACTGAACCAAGCAGGCACAGGTAGCTGAGGTATTTGTATCCGACCCACAGGGGAATTACATTGGATAAGGCTTCGCAAATGTACAGGAGCCCGGCTATCAGTATCAAGTATGAAATAGCACGCTGCCACTGTGAGTGACTCTCTCGGTCTTTCGCCAATGCGACTATTCCGATTGCTGACAGGGCACAAATTGCAGGAGTTGCAGAAGCCCAATAACTTGATAACCGCACAGTGGCCCCCCCAAACCCGATTACGCAGATTAACAACCAAATGAGCCATATTAGACCAACACATGGAACTAATTTTTCATCATTGATAGTTTTTGAAAATACTTTGCCTGGTAAATCATTCAAAGTCTTCCATACACCGACTACAGCAAGAGGGATAAATGTAACACCTAAGAAAAGTTGCATCGGCCCACTCAAAAACCAAAACCAGCTAGAATCATGAGTGGAACCGTATTGTAGCCCACCAAATCGATCAAATAGATTCCAGCCAAAAATCATGTCCCATATATTTTCTGAATGCATAACAGTGTTATAAGAAGAATCAAAAAACCAAACCAGTGTTGGCCAAGCTAGGGCTGTAACAATGAAAATAGCGAAGGAAACTACTGCTGTCTTTAGAAATACCCCCCATTTTTCCCAACGTAAAATAACAACAAAAACAGCAAGGGCTGGGACAGGAAGTAAGCCCTGCCAAAGTTTTGACATGAAAGCAAGCCCAATGACCGCTGCGGCTATATAGAAGAATTTGACCTGCTTCCTTTGTACCCCGATAAGTAGCATAAATATGGAAAGTAATATCAATGCGGAGGTCAGAGGTTCCAAAAAAACTCCCCTCGAGAAATTGACATCTATCGGTGCCACTGCAAGAAGTAATCCGCCGATAAAGGCAGTTAAAACCCCATAGGTTCTTTTGAGAATCAAATACAGCAGGAGTACACAAGATGTTCCGCATAAAGCGGCTGGTAACCGAAGTGCCAAATTCGTGGGTCCAAGTATTTTTAAAAATAGACCCTGTATCCAGAAAAAAAGAGGTGGTTTGTCGGCAATAATAGAACCATCTATAAAAATGCTGGGGAAAAACCAATTGTGAAGGGAGGTACCAACATTTAAAGATGTTGCTGAATAAATTCCTAATCCAGAATACCCGGCATCAAGTTTGTAAAAGCGCAGGCACACTGCAAAAAAAATCACTAACACTAAGCCCAGGGCTTCAATCCGTTGAGTTGAGTTGCTTTTAGAAGAGAGCATAAAGGATAAAGTACTATTTTATTTGGGGTAATACAACTGTGATTCAATGGGACAAGAATCAAGCAAATTCCATAAGATTTATGTAATATCTCCAGCAATGTGTCTAATAAACAAACTAACTCTAATTTCAAAGTCGTCCGTTGGATAAATCAAAGCAACCCTTGCCACTAGCAGGGCTGAAGGTAATCGAGGTTGCCCAGGGCGTAGCTGGCCCTCATTGTGGTCGTATGCTGGGGGCTTTTGGTGCCGATGTCATCAAGATAGAACCTCCCTCAGGAGACTGGTCTAGGCATATTGGGCCTTTTCTGGGGGAGGATCAAAACATCGAGTCAAGTGCAATATACCAATACAACAATTCCGGTAAAAAAAGTGTTGTGCTGGATTTACTTGTGTCCAAAAATATTTCAACACTCACAGATATTGTCTCAGAAGCCGACGTTCTGATTGAGGACTGGGATATCCCTACCCGGCTTCTAAATGGTATAGAAAAAGATAGATTCACCAAATCCGATTCCTCCTTGATTGAGATTAGCCTTACCCCATTCGGACTTTCTGGACCATATTCCCATTTCACCTCTACACCTATAATCCAATTAGCCCTCGGTGGTTATCTATACCTGACAGGGCTCCCAGGCAAGGAACCTTTAATGCTTCCTGGCCATCAACCTGACTACCTTACAGGGCTAAACGGAAATGGCGCTGTTCAAATTGCCTTATGGGAAAGAGACCAAACAGGAGCCGGTCAATTTGTCGAGGTCGCCATGATGGAGACCTTAACCACCCTTCACCAGTTCACTATGGAAATGGAAACTTATGAAGGATTTATAAGAAATAGAAACGGAAACCTCTGGCAAAGGGAAAGTGGATTCGCAAATTACGGGATCACAACAATTGAATGCCGCGATGGGCACGTTTGTTTTGGGATATCGACTGAAGACCAATGGGAAAGGCTGTGCCTTATGATCGGCAAAGGTGAGTTTCTTAAAGATTCCAAATACGCCACTCGCTCTGCTAGACGTTCACAAGCAACTTATTTGGACTCGTTACTGAAGGAGTGGGTTGGGGAAAGGACTAGGAATGATGTGATGGTGGAAGCCTCTGAAATTTGGGGATTACCGACAGCCCCAGTATTGGGGATATCTGAGGTTTTAGAAGATGAACAGTTTCTGCATAGAGGTCTATTTTTGGAGATCAACCACCCAATAACAAACAAGGCTTATTTTCCTACCTTTCCCTTTAAAACGAGTGGTATGGTCCCCGATCTATCTCGTTCCCCTTTGTTAGGTGAACATACCTCAGAGGTTGTAGGATGGTGAGCACCAAAACAATAAATACACTAGGGAGTCTAACCGGCCTTCGGGTACTAGATTTAACCAGGGTTTGGGCAGGGCCATTGGCAACACGAATATATGGCGATTTTGGGGCTGAAATTATAAAAATATCGGACCCAAGAGTTCCTTTGGTCAGCCCCAACGGCCTTAATTCTAAGCTCAACAGAAACAAAAAAAATATTGGCCTGCGTCTCGATAAACCGGAGGGAAGAAATATTTTTTTGGAACTCACGGCAATCTCAGATGTCATCATTGAAAATTTTCGCCCGAGAGTAATGAGGAACCTAAATGTAACTTACGAGACCTTGGCCAAAATTAATCCACATATAATAATGTGTTCCATGCCTGGGTTTGGACTTGAAGGTCCATATTCGGAATACCCTGCTTTCGGTACTACGGCGGAAGCTTTGGCCGGTATTCCCGGATTGATAGGTTACGATTCTTCCTTACCTATCTCGACCGGTATGGCTTACGGAGACCCAGTTTCTGGGTTGAATGCGGTTGGCATTATTTTAACTGCTCTCAGACATAGAAATATCACCGGGACGGGCCAACTTATCGATATCGCATTAGCAGCTAGTCCTGTTTGCAATTTAGGGGAGTTTTTTGCGGCCAATTCCTCTAATGGATTTAAACCGGCTATTAACGGAAATAAAAGTGAATATTATTCACCTCATGGGGCCTATCGAACAAAAGGAGAGGATCGATGGATTGCTATTTCTATAACCGGTGAAAGATCCTGGAAAACTTTCACTAGCTTAGTGGATGATCCGATTTTAAACTCACTAGACTATTGTGTCTTGGAAAACCGGAAAAAAGACGAAATTTTGATCGATTCTCGTATTTCTGAGTGGGTTGCCGTTCAAAAGGCGGAAGAGGTCATGTTTCAACTTCAAAACAATGGAATCGCAGCTGGTGTAGTTTCGAATAACAGACAATTATTATCGGATCCCCATTTAAATGAACGTGAATTTTTCGTCGACTTGGAAGAACCTCTTTTTGGCCTAAAACAATATGACGGACAATCGATTCGAGGTAATTTCACTAACAAATCGCGTTGGAAAACCACAGAAGACGTTGGTGAAAGTAGTAAAGAAGTACTGATGGAATTGCTGGGGTACACTATTAACGATTGTGAAACATTAGAAAAAACAGGCATAGTATTGTTCAAAAACAATGCCTAAAACAGGAGCAATTTGTAATGGCTGGACATCAGGTTAATTCACCCATGACCGGACAAGTTATCGAAGTTTCAGTTGAAGTTGGACAATCCATTTCAGCGGGAGATCTGCTGATTGTTATTGAATCGATGAAAATGGAAAATGAGATTTTCTCTGAAGTGAATGGAAGGATAGCTTCTATTGAGGTAGTCGAAGATCAGAACGTCAGTGAAGAAAACTTACTTATGACAATTGAAATCTAATATAGATTGCTCAAACCATATATCTTTTAACTGGAGAATCTAATGCCTATAGACCCAAATAGAGAAACTTGGAAACCAGGCATGCCCTGGGAAAAGGCACTCGAAGACATAGAGTACATAACCGGCTTAGGGCGAGAAATGGGAGGTGTGGAGAGGATAGAGCGACAGCATAGTGGTGGTAGATACACTGTCCGGGAGCGGGTCGAAAAAATGTTAGACAAAGGGAGTTTCGTAGAATATGGGCCGATGATTGGAGCCGCAGAATACGATGATGATGGCAACTTAATTGAATTTTCTCCCGGTGCCTATGTTATGGGACTCGGTGAAATAAACGGTAGGCCAGTTGCGATTGGCGGAGATGATTTCACTATCTCGGGCGGTAGTCCCCATAACGTTAGAAAGCATCCAATTGATTTCATGCAACCACTCGCCTCACAGTACGGTATCCCCTACATTCAACTTGTAGAGGGAGTCGGGCACAGTGCAAAGTCAGACGAAGCCAAAGGTCATATGGGGCTGCCGGATGGTGCCCTCTGGTGGAGAGGAATCGAACTCTTAAAAAAAGTACCGGTTGCCGCGGGAATAATGGGGTCTGTAGCAGGAGCACCAGCTGCCTTTGCTTTGATGTCTCATTTCACAGTCATGGTGAAAGGACAATCTCAAATTTTCCCTTCCGGTCCACCAGTTGTTAAAAGGGCCATCGGAGAGGATCTCGACAAAGAAGAGTTGGGTGGCTACAAAATGCATGTACATGAAAGTGGGCAGGTCGATAATGTCGCAGATTCCGAAGAAGAAGCCTTTGAACAAATCAAACAATTTATTTCTTATCTCCCAAATACCACCAATGACGTAGCTCCAAGAGTTGAAACAGGCGATCCTCCAGACCGAAGACCTGAGGAATTATTAAACATCATTCCTCCAAATAGAAAGAGATCTTATGATCCTAGGAAATTGATTAAATTAGTTGTCGACAATGGTGAATTTTTTGAAATGAGGAGGCATTGGGCTGGGGCACTCATCACGGGTTTCGCTCGATTGGATGGTTATAGTGTTGGGATAATCGGCAGCGATCCTATGTTCATGGCCGGTGCAATGGACGGTTGGGCTGCAGAAAAATATGCACATTTTGTGGATCTTTGCGATGCGTTCAACCTCCCGGTTGTCATATTTTTGGACATGCCAGGTTTTATGCTTGGTTCCCACTCAGAAAGGAAAGCGACCATGAGAAGAGGAGTGAGAGCCTTAATAGCAAGTGCAGAAGCAGAGGTTCCTAAGATTGAATTTAATGTTAGGAAGGCCTACGGGGTAGCGGCCGATGCAGCTCATAGTCTTGGCCACCCCAATGGTTTAAATTTGAGATTTGGATGGCCTGCCGGGGAATGGGGCGGCATACCGATAGAAGGTGGTGTCGCCGCAGCTTATCGAAGAGAAATAGAAAATGCACCGGACCCTGAGGCCCACAGGTCAATGATAGAGGATAGATTATTGAAACTTCGATCGCCGTTCAGAGCTGCACATAAGGGTGATGTAGTAGATTTGATAGATCCAAGAGAGACCCGGCGGCTTGCTTGTAGATTTGTGAAATTAGCCCAACCTATGTTGGAGAAATTAGCCCAAAAACCGAAGAGGGTTGTCAGACCTTAGGTCAAAATATGTCCTCTGAATATTTTGCGGACGATCTGCCATTAAATGGAATAAAGGTCGTGGAAACAGCACAGGGTGTTTCAGGTCCGTATGCTGCAAAGCTGTTGGCTTCCTTAGGTGCTGAGGTTATCAAAGTGGAGTTACCAGAGGGAGATTGGAGTAGAAAGGCCCCACCCTTCCTGTCTGAAACTAACCATACTGAATCCAGTGCACTGTATTTGTACAACAACACAGGGAAAAAAAGTGTCGTCCTTGACTGGAGAAACTCAGAAGGTCTTCACAATCTGGAAAATATAATTAAATCAGCGGATGTATTCATCGAAGACTGGGATATAGCGGCTAGAAAGAAATGGAAACTAAAGCCTGGATTTTTCATAGAAAAAAACCCTCAATTAATTGAACTTTCTATAACTCCATTTGGTTTATCCGGGCCTTATAGCAGCTATAAATCCACTCCGTTGATACAACTAGCTCTTGGAGGCATACTAAACCTGATTGGAAACCCTGAACAAGAACCATTAATGTTGCCAGGACACCAACCGGATTATCTGACCGGGATTAACGGGAGTAACTCTGTACAAATTGCGCTATGGGACAGGGATCTTTTGGGGGAGCCAGGTAAGTTTTTGGAACTGACCATGCTAGAAACTCTGGCCAACTTGCATCAAGCTCCTCTTGATATGGATGGAGGTATCAGGCAAAGAAGCGGACATCGACAATCTCCCCTTTCATCTACCGGATTTCCTCCAGGGGTTTGTACAGTTTCTGCGAAAGACGGATACGTGACCTTCGGGGGAGGAAGCCCTGCAATTTGGGAACAGCTTTGTCTAATGCTTGGTCGATTGGACCTGTTTGAAAATGAGATATTCAGTAATGTTTTTGAAAATCCTGAATCAGGTCTGATAGTCGACCATATCATGGAAAACTGGATGGCAGAGAAGACAAGAGAGGAAGTTTTTAAGGAAGCATCCTCTGTCTGGATGTTGCCAGTCTCTCCAGTGAAGAAAGTAAATGAAATCCTCGAAGATAAACAATACGCCAGCAGAGATGCTTTCCTAAACATTCCTCACCCAGTTGCCGGAGAGGCCGCTTATCCCTCTCCGACTTTTATTGTTAATGGACAAAAACTAAAGGTTTCGAGATCTCCTATGCTTGGAGAACACACAAAGGATTACCTTTGGTAAATATCATATGTCTACAGTAGAGATAATACCCTCAGGCGCCCTAAGACATTTGCGAATTATTGACCTTACTAGAGTGTGGGCTGGGCCACTTGGGACACGGACCTTGGCCGATTTTGGGGCTGAAGTAATAAAAGTGAGTGATCCTAGAATGCCTTTAAGCCGAGTAGGAAAAGTTAATAATAAGTTGAATAGGAACAAATTAAATATCGCTCTGAGGTTGGATAAATCTGACGGAAGAGATGTGTTTCTTGACCTAGTTTCTATTGGAGATGTTGTAATCGAGAATTTTCGACCGAGAGTTATGAGAAATTTGGATATAACTTACGAAAACCTTCTTGAAGTTAATCCAAATCTACTGATGTGTTCAATGCCTGGATTTGGGCTCACAGGGCCTTATTCAGAATATCCTGCATTTGGATCAACTGCGGAGGCGATGGCTGGAATAAATTCAATGATTGGTTATGTCCCAAACAGGCCTTTACAGACGGGTCTTTCTTATGCTGACCCGGTTTCCGGTTTAAATCTCGTGCATGCGATCCTGGCCTTTGTTCGTAGGAGAGCTGTAACAGGTAAGGGAAGTTTCATAGATTTAGCTCTGGCAGATAGTCCATTAGGGACACTTGGCGAGTTTTTTGTTGCAAATTCTGCCACTGGCTATGAGCAACACCCAAATGGTAACCGGCATTCAGAATATGCCCCCCACGGGGCTTTCAGATGTTTTGGAAATGATCAATGGATAGCCATATCAATCACAAACGATTTTCAATGGGAACAATTAAAAGATGAGGTCAATGATATACGATTAGAAAGCCCTGACTATGATGATATTTCAGGTAGGAAAGTTAATGAAGAAGCCATAAATAGAATAGTGGAGGAATGGACTTCAAGGAAAGATGCCGGTGACTTAATGAAACAATTGCAACAGAAAAGGGTTCCAGCGGCTAAAGTGTCAAACAATCTAGATGTCCTAAATGATCCCCACCTCAATCGAAGAGAGTATTTTTCACACTTTAGAATTTCAGAGGAGAACATTGAGAAATATGATGGGCAGGCAATACCTGGCAATCAGAAGGAAAGATCTAAATGGTTTCCTATGAGGGATCTTGGGGAAGATTCCAATACCATTCTAGTGGAATACCTTGGTTATTCGGACGATAAATACCTATCTCTGTTGGAGCAAGAGGTCATCTCCTAAAGGAAGTTTTGTAAATGCCTAATTATTCACATGTTCTTGTCGTAAGTGGAGGTATGGACTCTGCTACCCTGGCCCATATGTGTGTGAAAGAAGGGGGGTCACCTTATCTGATCACTTTCGACTACGGTCAAAAACACAAAAAAGAAATTGAATACGCGCGATTACTCGCAGAAAATTTGGGTGTCCCCCACCAGGTTGTCGATATATCAAATATACAAAATCTACTCGGAGGTTCGGCCCTTACCGATGATGGTATAGAGGTACCAGAAGGCCACTACGCAGCCTCTAATATGGCAATAACAGTAGTGCCAAACCGAAACGCAATTTTCCTAACAATAGCATACGGCGCAGCTGTTTCCTTCCAATCTAAATTTGTAGGGGCAGCTATGCATACTGGTGACCATACTATCTACCCCGATTGCCGTCCTCAATTTGTAGACATTTTTAGTACCATGCAAAAAATTGCCACGGAAGGAACGGGTGACGCAGACCTCAGTCTTTGGACTCCTTTCATTGACAAAAGCAAAGCAGAAATAGCCCAAATCGGTTTAAATATGGACCTAAATTATGAAGACACTTGGAGCTGTTACAAAGGTGATCTCCTGCATTGTGGGAAATGCGGTACATGCGTAGAGCGGAAAGAAGCTTTTGAAATTATTGGAGCTACCGATCCAACCCTATACCAATAGAACAAGTTAGTTTCTTATAAATTGAATATCCGACACGAAACCAATGACTTTTGCCGATTTTTTATTTCAGCGGTTTATACTACCTAGAATATCGAATGGCTTTGAATCAATTAAGGAAACTCATTTTTTGAATCGTCGAACATGGGTTAGTGCAACAGCAACACGCAATTACGCGATTAACGATCCTCTTTTAGATTGGCTTCACTATCACGGTAAGTCAAAAGGTTTTAACCCGGACACTGAATACGAGGATTACGACGAAAGGACTGATTTTAGGCTTTTCATCATGAATCAAGGAAATCGGTTCGAATCCTCCGTTACGGAATACATTTCTAAACTATTCCCTATACATAGAGTACGGGAACCGATGGAATCCAGTTCCGATGACAGTGTGTTCTCCAAAACTTTATCCGCTATGCGGTCAGGTTCCCCAATTATTAACCAGGCTGTCCTTAGGGATGAGAACACCGAGACTTATGGGATCGCTGATTTTCTTATAAGAAGTGATGTTTTTGGGGAACTATTTTCTCGATATAGAGAAGATAAATCAACCAGATTAGCATCCCCTCTCTTAGGGGATGAGTCATGGCATTACCGTGTTCTCGATGCCAAATTCACCACTCTCAGATTTTCAGCAGCCGGCAATTTATCGACTAGTGGGTCTGCCTGGGCCTATATGTTGCAACTTTTCATATACAACAGGGCCTTGGGTAATATGCAGGGATACACCCCTCCAAATGCATATTTACTCGGTCGAAAATGGTCACAAACGGCCAGAGGCGAGACGCTTCGAGGAACCAATTTTATGGATCGTCTTGGTGAAGTACCTATGGATTATTTTTCTGTGAGCAGAGGAACCCTTGGAGATGCCGTATCTAATGCCTGTGAATGGATACGAAATGTGCGAACTATTGGCCATTTTTGGGAAGTGCTGCCTAACCCATCCATCCCTGAATTGAGGCCAAATATGAGTTCCACAGCGGATCAACCCTGGCACCACGCAAAAGGTGAGATAAACGACTCTTTGAAAGATTTGACCACCCTTTGGGGAGTCGGGGTGGAAAAGAGAAACCTGGCAAATAAGGAAGGTATCTTCAAATGGAATCATGATGGTTTAAAGGCTGAAGAGCTGGGTGTCAAGGCGAAAGGAAGTGCAAAGACCCTGCAAGCAATCTTAGACGTGAACAGAATTGAAACTTACCCTGTCGAGCCTTCATTTATTGAAGATCTAGATAACACCTGGCGCCAGCCCGCAAAGGTTGAATTTTTCGTTGACTTTGAAACAGTTTCCGATCTTAATGATGATTTTTCAAATACCCCAGAAAGTGGTGGTACTCCTTTAATATTTATGATTGGCTGTGGGCATTTGGAAGCAGAAAAATGGATATGGCGCTCTTTTACAACTGAACGTCTAACCGAAGAACATGAGGGGCTCATCATAGATCAGTGGATGGATTATATGTACCAAGTGCAAAACCATCTTGACCCCGGTGGTTACAGCCCTACTGTTTACCATTGGTCCCATGCCGAAGTTTCAACTTTTGACTCCGCCTTCAATTCAGCAAAAAATCGTCATAGTGACAAAGAATGGCCATCCTTAAATTGGTATGATTTTTTAAAAGAAGTGATAAAAAAAGAACCAGTAGTTGTAAACGGTGCCTTTGGGTTTGGGCTTAAGGCCATAGCAGGGTCTTTAAAGACCTTGGGATTAATAGAAACCTCTTGGGAGTCTGGACCAACCGATGGTCTAGGGGCAATGGTTGGAGCCTGGTGGGCCGACGGCCAAGCCGAACAACATGGGCTCTCCATGACCCAAATACCTATGGTTCAGGAAATTTCCGAATATAACGAGGTAGACTGTAAAGTGATGATGGAAATAATCCAATATTTGAGAAAGAACCACTAAATATTTCATAGGATTTGGGACATACAGGATTTCCTTGTAATATAGGCTCGAAGCATTAAGCCAAGCGGAGATTGACATGACTACTCAGACAGCATTTAGACCCCCAGTAATGGGAATGACACACATGGTTTCTGCCGGACATTATTTGGCAGCCTCAGCTGGTTATCGAATATTAGAAGATGGTGGTAACGCAGTAGATGCCGGAGTCGCATCAGGGATAGTCATTAATGTGACTCTACCTAATGCCACCAACTTTGGTGGGGTAGCTCCAATAATGGTCTACATGGCCGAAAAAAACGAGACCAAAACTATAAGTGGACTCGGTCGTTGGCCCAAGAAAACCTCTCTGGATGACTTTAATAATCGCCTAAATGGTGACATACCTAAAGGTATTGATAGAACTATTGTTCCTTCGGCTCCTGATGCTTGGCTTACAGCTCTGGCAGAGTATGGAACTATGTCGCTTGAACAAATACTACAACCGGCTTTGGAATTAACTAAAGATGGTTTTCCTATATCAAATACTGCATCCAGTGTTTTGAAACGACTTGCTGACACTGTTGATCGAACTTCCGATGAATGGAGATCCACTTTTGAATTGTTCTCACGTGAAGGTAAGATTCTTGAAGAGGGGGAGATTTTAAAACAACCTGACTTGGCCAGGACTTTCGAACGGTTAATAGAGGTGGAACGGGCCAACAAAGACAAGGGTAGAGAAAAAGCCATACAGGCGGCAAGGGACTTTTTCTACAAGGGTGATATAGCAAAAGAGATAATAGAATACAGTGACAAATTGGGGGGTAATTTATCCCTTTCCGATCTGTCTGATTTTCATGTAGAAATAGAAGACCCTACAACAGCCAGATACAAGGATTATGATATTTTGACTTGTGGCCCATGGTCACAAGGCCCTGTCACTGCCCAAGTATTACAAATGCTAGAGGATGACGATATATCCGTTATACCTCAGAATACTGCGGACTATATACATCTCCTATCACAGGCCTTTAATCTGTCTTTCTCAGACCGTCATGAATTCTATGGCGATCCTGATTTTGTTGACGTACCCATCAACGGCCTATTGTCCAAAGAATACACAAAAACTCAAAGAACCCGAATCTCGATGGAAACTGCATTTTCTGAAATGCCCGACCCTGGTAACCCATGGGCTTTTGAAGACAGAATCGGGAGAGAAAAATTAGGACATCCAGATATCAACAGAGATAGATTGGAACAAGACACCTCTTATACATGTGTAGTCGACAAATGGGGTAACTCCTTCTCGGCGACCCCAAGTGATGCGGTTTTTGGTTCTCCTATCGTCCCCGGGCTGGGCCTGATGATATCTTCTCGAGGAACACAAAGTTGGCTAGACCCGGAACACCCCTCTTCCGTTGAACCTTGGAAACGGCCTCGGTTAACTCCTAATCCTGCGATGGCTTTCAAGGAAGGAAAACTTTTCATGCCCTTTGGCACCCCTGGGGGCGATGCACAATGCCCAGCCATGGTACAGACATTCCTAAATATTGTTGAATTTGGGATGAATCCACAAGCCGCTATCGAAGCGCCTCGTTTCGTTCCCTGGAACTTCCCCAATTCTTTTTGGCCTCATGCCTATCATCCCGGGTTGATTCATTTGGAAGGTAGAATATCAAGAGAAGTCGGACAAAACCTGTCCAGCCGCGGTCATCATGTGGAATATATTGATGATTGGTCGCCCAGCACTGGGGCTATGTCCTGTATAGTCGTGGACCAAGACACCGGGGCATTAAGTGCAGGGGCGGATCCAAGAAGGGACGCTTACGCGATAGGTAGATAGTACAAATCTGTGACTGACTCACAAGACACAAGTATTTTGGATGGTCTAAGGGTCCTAGAGATAGGCCTCGGGGTTTCTGCTCCGTATGCAGCCCTAAATTTTGCCAAATTAGGTGCGGAGGTTGTCAAATTAGAGCCTCTAGAAGGAGATCCATCAAGGACCCATGGACCATTCCCTAATGGTATTAAACATAAGGAAAAAAGTGGTCTGTTTTTAGCATACAACCACGGTAAAAAAAGCATCTGCCTAGATTTAAATATTTCACAAGATCGAGATAAGTTTGAGTCGATGCTTCCTCACTTTGACCTTGTAATTGAAAATCAAAATCTAGGGTTTTTTAATGATCGAAGATTAGGCTATAAAAAAATAAGTTCCATTAATCCTTCCTTAATTTGGGTCAGTATATTGCCCTTTGGTGAGGTTGGACCATACTCGCAATATGTCGCCGACGACTTGGTTCTTTTCCATATGAGCGGCAACGCGCATGGAATGATAGGCCCAGTGGATAATCCCGAGGTTGAACCGCCTATAAGGGCAGGTGGATATCAAGCTGAAATGGTTGCTGGTCTTACTGCATCTACGGCCGCAATGGTGGCAATGCATCAAAGATTAAAAACAGGAAAGGGATGCAAAATCGTTGTTTCAGGTTTAGATTCCATGATAACCATGGCTATCAGTGGAATCGCGAATTCTGCCTTCGGCCAACAGCCAACGACTCGTGAACTTTCAAAAGAAAAGGGCTCCTCTATAGGCGGAATGGTGTCGGCAATCGGAGGAGTATTAAAATGTAACGATGGTTACGTGGCAATCTCCCCCCGAGAAGATTCTCAATGGGAAAGATGGTTGGAATTGATGGGCAATCCACGGTGGGCGGATGACGAAAGGTTTGCCACTCGAGAGAATCGCCAAACCAACGTTTCAGCACTATGGGAGCTACTTACGGAATGGTCGCTTCCAAGATCTAAATTCGATATTGCTAGATCCGGACAGGAAAAAAGGATACCTTGTTTTCCCGTAAATACTATTGAGGATTTATTGGCAGATGAACATTTAGCTTACCGGGAATTTTTTGTCGAGATAGCTCATTTTGATGCTGGAATTTTGCTACATCCAGGATTGCCCTACAAACTTAATAACACCAATATTCCACAAGGTATATCCTCTGCCCCCAGACTCGGTTCACACACCCAAGAAATCCTAGAAAGGTGTACCTAAAATGGGTAATTTTCCTTTAAATGGCTTAAGAATTCTAGATTTTAGCTGGATAATCGCAGGTCCTACTGCCGCTCGCCACCTTGCTTTAATGGGTGCGGAAGTTATAAAAATCGGTAGTTCACGAAGACCAGATCCGTCCTCGCGTGGGGCTGCTTTCCAGGTTTATAACCAATCAAAAGAATACTGCTCCTTGAATTTATCTACCCCCCAAGGCTTGGAAATTGCCAAGGAGTTGGTCACCACTTGCGATGTTGTCATAGAAAATTTCGCGGCTGGTGTATTTGAACGAATTGGATTGGATTATGAAACTCTAATAGCCCTTAGGCCTGACGTTATATTAGTCTCTTCCGCAGGGACAGGGCACACTGGTCCTGATAAAGATTACGTAGCCTATGGTAGTTTGCTACAACACTACACAGGGTGGAACACAATATCCGGTTATGGAAAGGATGAGCCAATCAGAGGCGGACTCTGGGCGGATCCATGGGTCGGTATGGAATTAGCCATGATCACTGTTGCTGCCATTAATCATAGGATGAAGACAGGAAAAGGCCAATACATAGATTTTTCCATGGCTGAATCTCTGACTGCTTCCATACCCGCAGGCCTACTCGAGTACCAAATAACAAATCAATTACCCACACCCATTGGTAACGATGATGTTATTAAATCTCCCCATGGCTTATATAAATGTAAGGGTTACGATGCATGGATCGCGATTAGCATTCAAAATGAAGTACAGTGGGGAAGTTTATGTAAATTGTTAGACATCCCAAAAATCCTTAACAGCTCGAATTGTTCATCCCCGAAGGCTAGACAGGAAAACAAAGTAGAGATAGATCAAGAGATAAACAAATTTACATCCTCTTTAGGTAATTATGAGGCGATGGATATCTTTCAGAACCATGGGATTCCATCAGGACCCTCTCTAAACATTTCGGAAGCCTATTCCGACCCTCATAACACTCATTCAGGTTATTTGGCCCCGCAAATTTATCCTGATGGCGCTACCCGACTTATGCCAGGGATGCCTTGGAAGACTGAAGAGAGCGAACCTGTACATGTAATCCCAGCCCCACAAATCGGAGACAGTAACCATAGAATATATATGGAATTGATGGGAATGTCTTCCGATGCTTATCAGGAATGTATACGAAACCAAATAATCTATTAATAAGAGGTGAATAATGGCAGTTGATTATTTAAAAAGGGACGGAATCGGGTACGTAACAATAAATAACCCGGCAAAAGCCAATATTTTGGATAGGCAAACCTCGAATGACATTAGCGAAATTTGGAAGGATATGTGGGAAGACCCCGATGTCCGAGCCGTTATTTTGACTGGGGTCGGAGATAAACATTTTTGTGCCGGACACAATTTAGATTCTCGCCCAGACATAACAGCAGAGGAAAGGGAAAGAATAAGAGCTGAAAATATATTTTGGCCTTTGGCCGGGACTGTCAATGGTGCAAGAATCGGTGCAGATGGTAGGCTGGGAGACCACTACCCTCAGATTTGGAAACCTGTTATTGGTGCAATAAATGGTTGGGCAGCTGGGGCCGGATTCTATTTAATGCTGACATCAACAGATATAAGGCTTGCCTCTCGTGAAAACGCAAGGTTTAAATTCGCTTTATTAACCCAAGGTTGGGTAGGAAGCGGGCCAGGGGCTACATATCTAACAAGACAAGTCTCTCACGCCGATTCTATGAAAATCCTGTTGACTGATGAACCTTTTGATGCCAATGAAGCTTTAAGAATGAACCTTATAAACGAGGTGGTTCCGCATGCTGAATTAATAACTCGCGCTGAGGAAATTGCCTCTGGAATAGTCAAAATGCCCCCCCTAGCCGTTAGGATGATGAAAGAATTCGTGATCAGGTTTGGGGATATACCAATAACTGAGGCCTGGAGGGTTCAAACTTTAATGAATGCTTTGTTGACTCAACTTAGTGCTGATGGTGAGGAAGGTAGGCGAGCTTTCTTGGAGAAACGGCCGCCTGAATTCACCGGTTCTATTTTGCAGAAAGGAGAGGCATATGAATCACTAACCGACGAAGAGAGAGCAAGGTTAGATGAAATCCGCAGAGAACAATTAGGTTAAAGGAGTCGATATGTCCTTATATAGTGCTTGGAAGGTAAACAAAGAGGAAGTCGTGGCAGAAAACGGCATAGTGACATCGGCTCTCCCTTTATCTGCTGAAGCAGGGCTTTCAATTCTAAAATCGGGTGGCAATGCCATTGATGCGGCAGTAGCTATCGGATTTTGCAACATAGTCCAAGAACCTTACATGGCTAGCATAGGGGGAATGGGTTACATGTTAATTCACCTAGCAGAAGAAGGTAGAACCCTTGGAATCGATTTTAATGGAAGGGCCCCTAAAGGCACTACGGATGACATGTACGAAGTCCTTGGGCCCTCTATTGGCGCCGGGTACAAAACATTTGACGTAGTGAATGATGCGAATAACACCGGACCTCTTTCAGCCACCGTACCAGCCACATGTGCAGGGTTCTGTGAGGCACATAGAAGATTTGGAACACTCCCGTTTGAACAAGTATTGGAATCTGCTATACATCTCGCATCCCACGGTTTTGAGGCTAATTGGTACCTGACAATGTCGGCCGCTAACATGTATGACACCTTCAATAGTGACAGCCATCTGTCCTCTATTTGGCTTCCAGGTGGCAAGGTACCTACAAGTCATCCAAAACCAGGAACCAAGATTATTCAAAAAGATTTGGCAGATTTACTAAAACAATTGGCTGTCCACGGAAGAGATGCCATGTACTCAGGGGAAGTAGCAGACGCAATAGACGAACATATGAAAAAAAATGGCGGAGTGCTGAGCAAGCAGGATTTATCAGATTACCATCCTTCAATCGAGGAACCTGCTCAAACTACATTTCAAGGTCATAGTGTTAATGTGGTTAGAACTCCGAGCGGTGGTATCACCAACCTCCAGACTCTGAATATACTAGACCAATTTGATCTAAAGGCTATGGGCCACAATAGTGTCGATTACCTGCATACTTTCATGATGGCTGCAAGACACGCCTTTGCTGACAGGTTTGGATATCTTGGGGACTGGGAACATTCCAAAGTGCCACTAAACGGATTACTTTCAGCTGGATATGCGAAAGAAATAGCCAAAGAGGTCAAGAGGCCGACATTCGAAATAAGAAATCTTGGTGAACGTGAACCATTGGTTCAGTTTATGGAAAATCCTATCCACAATCCCTGGGACCATGAGAAATCGCGAAAGGTACCGGTACCCTCACATCCGGCCATGGATACTAATAACGAGGACACTACTCATATAAACGTAGTGGACAAAAACAGGAACGCCGTCTCTTGCACTCACACAGGAGTTTTTGCCAAAGGATTAAACCCGCCTGGAACCGGTGTTGCTCTGGTCGGTGGGATGGGTTGGTTCATACCTAAGCCAGGCTACCCCAATTCCATGGCACCATGGAAACGTCCCATGAATAATATGTCCCCATTTATGGTTCTTAAAAACAACCGCCCAGTTCTTTTGGAAGGCGCACCGGGAGCTAGGAGAATCATGAATAGAAATGCTCAAGTTGTCTTGAACGTCATTCTGTTTGGTATGACCCCACAAGAGGCAATAGTAGCACCTGTCGTTGATGTCAGTGGCAGCAAAACCTATGTAGATAGTCGAATGCCTGAATCCACGATAAAAGCCCTTGTTAGTCTTGGTCACGATATTGAGCTGTTGGAGGAAGAGCCTGCACCCACGGGGTATTTCGCTAGACCATCAGCGATTCAAGTGGATTACGAAAAGAATCTACTCAGGGCTGGGGTAGATTCCTTCAGACCAACTACCGCTCTGGGATATTGAAACATAAAAACTAGACATCTAGTTCAATAATAGCGTTCAGGTCTAAGACCAACTAAAATAGATTTAATTGTAAATATTCCGAACGATAAATCATTCCAAGTGGAGATTTATGAGTAAATTACGATTGGCAGCTTACGGTTTCATTTCTATCGTCTTCGCATTAGCATTTTTCAGCCATTACACCGGATATGCCTCCGCTAAGAATGATCTCATGGTCTTAAAAGTAAACGGACCAATACAGCCTTCTACAGCTGACTATTTGGAAAGAATGATTACAAGAGCGGAATCCAATGGATCTACCGGCATTCTTATAGAAATGAATACCCCAGGTGGTATGTTAGATGCCACCAGAAGGATAGTCTCTTCATTTATAGCTTCGGATGTGCCAATCATTACATACGTGTCGCCATCTGGTGCAAGAGCCGGGTCTGCAGGAACCTTCCTTGTGGCTGCATCGCATATAGCCGTAATGGCCCCGACTACTAATATAGGAGCTGCATCGCCAGTTTCATCTGATGGTTCTGATTTAGACAAAATGTTAGCAAGTAAGGCCTCTCAAGACACGGCAGCCCTTATGAGAAGCATTGCCGAAGCCAGAGGTAGAAACGTTACAGCCCTTGAGGCTACCGTTTTAAAGGCCAAGGCGTATAGTTCGGAAGAAGCTTTAGAAAGCGGAATAATTGACTATATTGCGGAAGGGAGAGATCAATTACTGGCCCTTCTTGACGGTGAGATAGTGGTGACAAAATCGAGGACAGTAACCATCAGCACTACAGCTATAACCTTATCCGAAGGTAAACGTAACTGGAAGGAAAAATTTCTCGATGCTGTTGGAGATCCAAATATAACTTTTATTCTTCTTACTATTGGTAGCATCGCTTTGACAATTGAATTTGTTAGTCCTGGAATTTTGGTGGGGGGATTTGTTGGATTACTTGCAACAGCACTAGCTTTTGTGGGCATGGGGCAATTACCCGTGAATTGGTTTGCCATGGTTTTGATAGTAGCGGCGCTAATACTTTTTGTAATAGAAACCCAAGGTGCCGGAATAGGTCTCTTCGCAATAGGCGGGACGATATGTTTCGGTCTTGGAGGCTTTCTTTTATATGGAGATTTCAGCGATACTTCTTTGCAGGGAAACATATTCAGCTTGAGCATGTGGCTCTTGGGGTTAGTAATTGTTCTTTTATCAGTTTTAGTCTTATTTTTTATTTTGGCCTTGCGAGATTCAATAGCACGTGGAAGCCCAAGTAACTACAGTACCTTGATAGGAAGTGAAGGGACGGTAAAGGGAACTTTGAATCCGAACGGTACGGTGCTAGTTGGGTCTGAAATGTGGAGTGCCACTTCCTTAAGTAACTTGAAAATAGATACCGGAAAATCAGTTGTCGTTAGTAATTATGACGGTGTCCGTTTAATCGTCTCTGAAAAACCTGAAGATTATAAGGAGTTTTAAATGATCCCACTCATTAAAATTGTTCGCCAATATGAGAGGCTAGCTGTCTTTACATTGGGTAAATTTAGTGAAAGAAATGGCCTTAAGGGTCCAGGAATACGAATTTTGGTCTGGCCGTTTCAAACTTCCACCAGGATCGATCTACGAGAAGAAGTCATCGATATCCCTCGTCAAACCAACATTACTAGTGATAACGCACCACTTGACATAGATTTCCTAGTTTTCCTTCGCCCAATGGAACACGAAGCACAGAAGGTTGTCTTGGAGGTTATTAATTACCATCAGGCAGTAATCGGAATGGCCACGACCATATTACGGGCCGTCGTCGGAGAAATGACTGTTGATGAGGTTCTTTCCCAACGGGAACGAATCAACGACGCATTGCGAGTTAAACTAGATGAGATTACTGGCCGTTGGGGCATTAAAGTAACACAGGTAGAAATAAAAGAAATCGAGCCCGCCGCCGATATACAGTCAGCAATGAATCGTCAGATGGCCGCAGAAAGGTTAAGAAGAGCCGAAGTTACTGAAGCTGAAGGTAAAAGACAGGCATCCATTACAGTGGCAGAAGGTGAAAAACAGGCAGAAATATTACGAGCGGAAGGTCAACGCCAATCTGAAATACTTGCCGCAGAAGGAGATCAGCAGGCTTCTGTTCTGAGAGCCGAAGGTTTCAGTTTAGCATTAGACAGAATTTATTCCGTCGCCCAAAATGTTGACACCAAAACGCTCAGCTTACAATACTTTGAGACTTTGAAGGAAATGGGAAAAGGGGATTCCACAAAGTTTATCTTCCCAATGGAATTCACGAAACTCCTAGGGCCTTTTGCATCGGCACTGTCTGTTTTGGAGGATACCGGCCCCTCCGGTGACAAGGCACAAGTGGAAGAGGGCAATTAGTTAGGGCATCAAAAAGTAGCTAGGCCTCTAATTTGAGGTTATTTGGGAGAGTGGAATCCATGGAGTGATTCCTCTTTCCCAACGTTAAGACCGCTCTGCTAGTTTCTCGTCGGTAGCTACTTCAAAAAACTCTATTTTGTAGTCTGATATTAATTGGAATAATTCGGCATTATCACTAAGAACACTATCTGGTACGTTTGGCATTCTATTTGCTTCTATTGTTTCCTGTTGCCATTCTGCGCAGACTGTGAATTCTTCGGCAGGGGTCCCTGCCCCACCGACATAAATAGTAGCTTTGCCTCTATCGGTTTCGTGTTCATAGGCGGCGCATATGCTCGTTAATAATTTGGCTACCTGCCATGAATTCTTACGTTCGACCCTGCAAACTCGTCTTATTAAAAACATCATTTCTCCTCATCTGGTGAAAATACTTTAGTTGGTACAAAACAACAAGAGGCAACATTGTATATGCCTAAGACCAAGAGATGGTTTGGATGTATGCTTTTGATTACTTGTTACGAAATTCAGCTATTTGCGATCATTCAAATCAAAACATTACAAATGGTTAGCCTTTCTGTTGAGTGCCCTTTCGATCCTCGGAACGGCGGTGAATCGTGGTTCGTCCAACGTGATAATACCTCAGATTGCAGAGTATTTCTCAGCTGATTTATCCACCGTTCAGTGGGTGCTAATTTCATACCTTGTGGTAGTCGCTGTCGTAATGCTCCCAATTGGGTCGATACCATCATTTATATCGGATATGAACAAAACATGTTTACCATTAATTGTGCTGGTAGCGTTTGGAATGATTCGTCCTTCGTATAAAGAAAAAGGCAAATTAAAATTTAGCCAGATAACGACATAACCTTATGCATGTGCCTGTAAAGTTTGAAGGCTTGTTTGATGAAATTTAATTTCCCAGTCTCATCCGCTTCGGTTGTATGGACTTTCACCGAATTTTGAAACAACGAAAATTCGGTATGGTAAACCTCGCCGCCATTAGACCTGACGGCCCTGGCTAGCCTTCTCGATTCCTCAGCCGGCACAAGTCTGTCCTGTAGATCATGCATTAATAAAACGTCGGCTTTTAGCATATCTATATTGCTACTGGGAGAAATTTTTTTTAGGAAATCGGCTGTGTGAGCGTTCAGGTTAGTGATTGCCTTTTTTGCCTCGTCCAAGCTTGGTCTACCTAGCAACGTCAATACAGATTTACCACTTGAGCTCAATGAATCATACTGATTCTGATTCCAAGTACCATTCTCCATAATCTTGAGCAAAATATTTCTATCATCAGGTTCGGCACCGTGAATTAGATGATTATTAACCATATTTTTGGTTAGGTTATCTGGAACCCAAGGGGACTCGCTGTCTCCATTGAACCTAGTTTCTGAGGCGGTGGATTTCACTAGATCAAAAGCATCATAATAACCCGCAAATAAATTAACAAAAGTAACTTCCTCATTAATACGATTTGACTGAGCAGCAACAACAGCCATCGAGGCTCCTGTGCAGATCCCTCCCATGCCAACTCGCGTACCATCCACTCTTTCATGCTCTTGCAGGTAAAGGAAAGCGTCCACTAAGGTTTCTATGTCATCAACAACTAATCTGTTTTCGGCTTGAGTCTCAAGCCAGGGGATCAAAACTACCATACCGGTCCTCGCAAGCCCTTCGGCCAAAGCTAGGATACGTTTCTCTTCTCTATCAGGGGGGACAATACCCATAAAGAAAACCACTCCAGGATGAGTGCCATTTCCGGAAGGCAAATAGATGTCAGCCTCAGAGAAACCTTTGGAGGACTCAAATGTTATTTCCAGCCTAGTCGGGGTGCCGGAAACATATTCCAAAGGCTTAATTGGAATCGCCGGTAAAATTTGCGGAATAAAAAGAGCTGCCTTAAAAGAAGCCCTTGCCTGAGGCGTGATTAAAAGCAGAAGTACAAGGAAAATTACAAGGAAAGGAATTTTGATTGATTTACGCATTTATCAGTTTCTAATACCTTTGAAATATTAGGTATGCCCTATCCTAGGGGTAGTATACTTTCGCCAATAACTCTATAGGAAGGGGTCTTATGTCAACTTACGTTTTAATACATGGTTCTTACCAAGGCGGATGGATATGGAAACCCACCGCAAAAGAGTTAGTGAAGAAAGGCCATACTGTGTACACCCCAACACTGGATGGTTGCGGTGAGCGTTCAATCTCTATAAGGCCAGGAATAACGATAAAAAGCCAAGCGAACGAAGTATCCGGTTTTCTGAACTACCAAGATTTAACCGATTTGATATTGGTGGGGACTAGTACAGGAGGGTTAGTCACCTGTAAGGTCGCAGAACTTTCTCGTAGCAGAGTCAAGGAGATATTTTTTGTCGACGCTCTTGCCCCACAGCCGGGAGAGCGAGTTCAGGATATAGTGGTGAGAGATCCATCCTTTCCGCAGACGATCACTGAACTAACCCGAGGCCCTTCCGAGGCAGAATTAGAAGAGCGCCTTTTCCAGGATTTGGACCCCGAGCTCAAAAAATGGGCCATAGAAAGGGCTACAATGCATCCTATCGAAGCAACAGATGCCCCGGGGGAGTTGGACAATTTTTGGAATCGGAATTGGAATGCCACTGTAATTAGGTGCACATTAAGTTCCAATCCTTCACGGGAGCATCAAAAACGGACAGCCGAGAAATTAAATGCTAAATGGCATGAACTGGAAGCAGGTCATTACCCTATGCTGAGCCACCCAAAGGAACTATCACTATTGCTTGAAAAATAGCAGTACCGCCGGATTTGAAGTAACTGATAACGGGGATACACTAATGGGTACTCTTTACATATTAGGCACACCTATAGGTAATCTCAAGGACATTACCTTCCGAGCCATTGATATTCTTTCTCGAGTCACTTTAATAGCGGCAGAGGACACAAGAGTCACCCAAAAATTATTGGCTCGGTACGATATAAAAACTAAAAAAACTAGTTTCAACAAAGATAACTACGCCCAGAAAATACCCGAAATCCTGGAGGAATTAGGTCGGGGAGATATCGCACTAACCACCGATGCTGGCACCCCTGGAATTAGTGATCCCGGATACCAATTAGTCAAGGCTGCTGATGAGGCAGGCTTTACCGTTATGGGAATTCCTGGACCTTCTGCAGTGACCACTATCCTATCTATGTGTCCCTTCCCTACTGATTCCTTTTTATTCGCTGGATTCCCTCCACGGAAGAAATCAGACCTAGTAAAATTCCTCAGCCAATACGAGGCGTTAGCAGTCCCTATAGTATTGTTCGAGTCTCCCAAACGGTTAAAAAATCTTTTGGAAAAATTGGCACATCTATACCCTGAGCGCAGCATTTTTGTAGGCAGAGAGATGACTAAAGTACACGAGGAAACATTCCATGGCAAACCTGCCGCCGCACTAATTCATTTCAGCGAACCCAAAGGAGAATTCACCTTAGTCTTAACGAAATCTGACGTTGAGATAGAACACCTAGATAGAAGTGCGACCTTGACACTAATCCAAAAATTGTCCGATGAAGGGGTTGGAATCAGAGACATTTCACGAGAGATAGTTTCAGTTACAAACTTAGGAAACAGCGAAGCATATAAATTAGTACTTGATACACTTGAATAAATAGAAAAATCTGCGACCGTGAAGGTTTTATGGTGAACGGAAGAAAAATATCTGCTATAGAGGCTACTTTGCCTTCAATACTGGAACTGTCTAAGTCAAACCTGCTGGCCTCTCTAGAGGCTCTTGATCAACCTAAATATAGAGCCGAACAGGTATGGAGGGCAATCTACAAAGAAGGTAGAACTTCCTTTGGCCAAATGACCAACTTAAGTAAAGACCTACGAGGAATATTGGCACAAAATTATTCTATCGGAAACGCGGCTACAGTTATTTCGCAAAAATCTGCGGACAATAGTACCGATAAAATTTTATTTAAGCTACCAGACGGTGAACTAATCGAAACTGTTTTAATGCGTTACGAGCCAGATGGTCATCGAAGAGGAAGGAAAACAGTTTGCGTATCCACTCAGGCCGGATGTGCCCTAGGATGCACCTTCTGCGCTACAGGTCAGCAAGGATTTAGAAGGAATCTAACCGCCGGAGAGATCACAGAACAAGTTTTAACTATGGAACGATTGGCCCTAGCGGAAGACAAAGAGGAAATCCAAGCCGGTACGAGATCTCGAGGAGAGCTACAGGGCGTTACAAACGTTGTTTTTATGGGGATGGGAGAACCACTGGCTAATTATGAAAACATGATGGAATCCATTTGGGTTCTTAATGATCCAAAAGGCATAGGAATAGGGGCTAGGCACATAACGGTATCTACTGTTGGGCTTGTTCCAGGTATAGAGAAACTTGCAAAGGAAAACATACAAATAAATCTCGCAGTCTCCTTACATGCGCCGGATAACGAAACCAGATCAGAAACGATGCCAGTAAATAAACGGTATCCGATAGAGGAACTTATCGAGGCATGTAAATATTTTGTAACCAAAACTAACCGGCGCATTTTCATCGAATACGTCTTATTAAAAGACCAAAACGACACATCAATGCATGCCAACAAGCTTGGACGAATTCTCAAGGACTTACTGTGCCACGTAAATCTCATCCCGGTAAATCCAACCGATGACGGACCATACCACCGAACCACTTACAAGGAGGCCCAGAGATTCCAGTCGGATCTAAAAACATTCAATGTGCCGTCAACGGTAAGAATGGAAAAAGGGATTGATATCGATGCAGGATGTGGGCAGTTACGAGATAGGGCCTTGGCTCTGACCGAGTAGTTCCGGTTGATCGCAATTTTGACAGCAGTTGAAACCTAGATACATACCATGTGCTAACATTCGATGGCACCTTTTTAGGAGATAATTCTTAATATATGCCCGAAAATATTCTGGTCTGTGTCGCATGGCCATACGCAAACGGATCTATTCATCTTGGACACGTCGCAGGAGCGTATCTCCCGGCAGATATTTTTGCGAGATATCATCGGATCAGAGGTAATAACGTAATTATGGTGTCAGGTAGCGATGCCCATGGAACCCCAGTGACCATCACTGCTGAAAATGAAGGTATATCCCCGGAGCAAGTGGCAAAAAAATATCAAACCGAATTTCTCAATGACTGGGATGGGCTTGGTATAAATTGGGATCTTTTTACCACGACACACACCCAAAACCATTTTGAAGTCACGCAAGATATATTCTCAAGACTCCATGAAAAAGGGTTTATTTATAAAGACACTATGTCTCAACCCTTTTGCGAAGAACATAACAGGTTTTTGGCCGATCGTTATGTGGAAGGTATTTGCCCTAACTGTAATTCTAACGGAGCAAGGGGCGACCAGTGCGACGGCTGCGGTAATACTCTTGACCCTAAGGACTTGATAGACATCAAACATAAGGATTGTGAATCAACACCAGTCTTTAGGGACACTGAACATTTTTTCCTCAAACTCAGTGCTTTCGAAGAAGATTTGATCGAGTGGATGAGGGAAAACTCCCATTGGAAACCTAATGTTAAAAATTTCACTTTGGGATTTCTGGAAGGAGGATTGATAGACCGAGCTATAACCAGAGATATTACATGGGGAATACCTATCCCTCTTGAGGGTTACGAAGATAAGAGAATATATGTATGGTTTGAAGCTGTCATTGGCTATTTATCTGCTTCTATTGAATGGGCCTCAAAAACGGACAATCCGGATCAGTGGAAAGATTATTGGAAGGAGGATTCCAAGCCGTATTATTTTATGGGCAAAGACAACATCCCGTTTCACACTGTTATTTGGCCAGCAATGCTAATGGGGTACGGTGGTTTGAATCTTCCATACGATGTTCCTGCCAACGAATACGTAAACATGGAGGAAAGAAAGATATCTACAAGTAGAAATTGGGTTGTCAATTTAAAGGACTATTTGGAAAGATATGACCCAGATCCTCTCCGGTTTTCCCTAGCCTCAATAATGCCCGAAACTAGCGATTCCAACTTTTCATGGTCAGAATATGTGAGAAGAAACAATGACGAACTTGTCGCCACTTTCGGAAACTTAGTGCACAGGGTTTTGTCGATGACAACCAGATATTTTGATGGTGTGGTTCCTGGACCCAAAAATAAAGACAATCTCGATAATTTATTGATAAATGAGGCAAATAGCACTTTGTCATTGGTAGCCACAGAACTAGAAAACTGCAGATTTAGAAAGGCTTTAGAATATTCTATGTCTTTAGCCCAAGAAACCAATAAATACCTGGATGACAAGGCACCTTGGAGTGCTTCTAAAACTGATTTGGAATCAGCAGGCACTAGTCTCTACTATTGTTTAAATGTAATAAATTGCCTTAAGACCACTTTTTCACCGTTTCTTCCCTTTAGTGTGGAAAAACTTCACAGCATGTTGGGATTTGAGGGCAGTGCCAATGATAATGGATGGAATTGGGATCCAGATGAAGTGATTCCTGGGCAAAAATTAGGTGAACCAAAGGCATTATTCATCAAACTAGAAGAGAGTGTAATAGATGAGGAAATTAGTAGGTTAGGTCTTAATTAGGAACTTCTTCTATTGCAAGCATTCTCGATACTAAACCCAATATCAGAACAACTTCAACTGGTCGATGCTAGATTGAGAACATTTTCTGAGAGTTCGGAATTACCCTCCCTCAAAGATCTATTAATCCATGTGTTCGATTCCTCAGGCAAACTAGCCCGGCCTGCCCTAACTCTACTCACAGCCGGGTTTCATCCCAACGATGGGGAGAAAGTAATAACTATGGCTACAGCTGTAGAGATGCTGCACGTTGCAACCTTGATCCACGACGATACTGTAGATGAATCGAATACAAGAAGAGGAAGAGTCACAGTGAGTTCCAGTTGGGGTCAGCATACGGCCGTCCTCCTTGGGGATTACGTCTTCGCGGCTTCAGCAACATATGTTTGCTCTACTGGAAATATTAGGGTAATAAAGAGATTTTCTGAAACAATTATGGATCTTTCTAGAGGTCAGCTGCAGGAAACTGCAAATAGTAGAGATATTACGAAGGGAGTGGATGACTATCTTGAACGTATCTATTTCAAGACTGCTTCACTATTTTCGACTTCAGGAGAATCGGGGGCTGTTTTAAGCGGAGCTCCTGAGCCAATTGTGGATAGCCTGAAAAAATACAGTGAGAAAATAGGACTGGCCTTCCAAGTAGTGGACGATGTCTTGGATATCACGGGCACACCACAAGAAATAGGTAAGCCGGTTGGTAGTGATTTATTGAATGGGGTAATCACATTGCCAACAATATATGCAATTGAAGAACCAGATTGCAAAAAGAAAGTGGGGTTATTTCTTGACGATCCATCAAACATTGAACTACATTCGGAGATTGTTGAGATCATAAAAAGCTCCGATGCCGAAGCGAGATCATATAAATATGCTGACCAATTGGTGGAAGAAGCCAAACTATCTTTGCAACCACTCCGAGATAATGATTTCAAGAAGTCTCTATTAGATTTGGCTGATTTCATTATTTCTAGAAACAATTAAGCATGTCTATTTACCGACCGATGGTGCTTTGGGTTGCCAGACGGGACCAAACATATTTAGCGAAAGTCCCGTGCCAATAACTAGTAGTCCGATTCCTACCCCCCAAAATATTACTGAAAGATCCCATAATAATAGAACGGATAAAATACCAACCGAACAAACAAGAATTAATCTCGCTAAGCTTATCAGGACCGGTATAACCATATGTCCAGTACCTTGATTGGCAAAATATAACGCCTGTCCTCCTCCAAAAAACCCATAAAAGGGCCCTGCAATAACAAAGTACAATGCTCCGTGCTTATAGACTTCTGGATCTGAGGTAAATCTATCAAGCCATAAACCAGGTTCGATGGCTGATCCTAATCCAATGACTGAGGTAATGACAAAAGTAGCAGCACAACCCATCCAAGCGATTTTTCTTGCTCTCATGAATTGTTTTGCACCAAAATTAGCCCCAACCGCAATGGTCACTATGCTACCAATACCAAAGGCGATGGGTGTAAGAATAATTTCTAATCGGCTTCCTAAACCATACCCCGCAAGAGCCTCATCTCCATATCGTCCGATGACCCACGTTACCACTACCACTGAGAGAGCTATAGAAGTACTATTGATTAGACCGATCCCACCAACCTTCATAATGTCTCGAACGGCACGTATATTGAATTTATAGGGTCTTAATTTTATATCCAATTTGTTCCCAGTCATAACATAAACCATGTATCCTCCAGCCACTGAGTGACACATCACTGTAGCAACAGCTGGCCCCGATATACCAATCGCTGGAAATGGCCCCCAGCCTAAAGTAAGTGACCCAGATAGTATGATTTGAGAAATACTGCTAATTATTACTATTTTAGAAAGTAAGAAAATTTGCCCAATGGCCCGAAGCCATGAGGAACCAACAAAAAACAACCAACCCATGAATGCTGCTCCAAAAAGCACTCGTGCGTACGAGACAGAGCCATCCAGCACCTCTCCCCTAGCCCCTAGAATTGAGAATATAGGCCGGCAAAAGATTCCCAACACCAAGGTGTACATCGCAGCCATCACCACCATTATCAATAGTGAATGCCATGCTGCCTCTTCGGCCTTTTCCTTATCACCGGCACCCAAAGCCCTCGAAAGCGAAGAAGCTACCCCTCCTCCAATCGCACCGGCGGACATCATTTGAAGAAGCGACTGGAAAGGGAAAACGACTGCCAGGCTAGCCAATGCGGTTGTTCCCAATTGGCCGACAAATTTTGCATCCGACAAAATAATGGATGTCATGGTGATGATCGCAATGGAATTTGGGATAGCTAATTTTACTAACATCCCAACTATAGAAGCCTCTAATAGAAATTTAACACTGTCAGAATTTGATGATTGCATTGAAGAAAACTCTTTTCCTAAAATTTGGCAACCTAACAATTGTATGATATTGAAAACCCATGTGAGATAATCCAACAAATTCTTATGAACTTATGTGGTCGAGAAGGTGAAAAATGGCCGGTTTAAACGGTGCTCAAGCAATGTTCCAGCAGTTAGTTATGGAAGGTGTCACTGACATTTTTTCCTTGCCTGGTGCTCAAATTATGTCTGCTTTTGATGTTCTCCATGAAATGCAAGACCAAATCAATCTTGTACACACAAGGCACGAACAAGCAACTACATATATGGCTGATGGTTACGCAAAAGTCTCAGGTAAGCCAGGAGTTGCGATGGTAGTGCCTGGGCCTGGAGCCCTGAACGCCAGCGCTGGCCTTGGGACCGCTTATGCCTCTTCCAGTCCGGTGCTTCTTATTTCAGGGCAAATCCCCAGTACCCTTTTAGGAAAGGATACCGGACAACTTCATGAAGTATCTGAACAGTTGGATGTCTTTAAGCCCATAACGAAATGGAACCATAGAATATCTGATGTTTCTGAAGTTCCTGCAGCGGTTCATGAGGCTTTCAGGCAAATGACCACGGGAAGGCCCGGCCCGGTTGAACTGGAAATAGCTCCCGACATTTTGACACAGCCAGGGAGTGTCGATTTAGTTGAAAAGGAATTATACCCACACCCTAAAGCCACTAGGGAACAAATCATAGCTGCAGTAAAACTGATCTCATCTGCGGAATCTCCTACTATTGTTGCTGGAGGTGGGAGTGTTTCCTCTGGTGCATCTGAACAGGTACGTCGGCTAGCAGAGCTCCTTCAAATTCCCGTAATGACCTCCCCGCAAGCAAAAGGGATTATCCCAGAAGATAGTCATTTAGCAGCGGGCGTCAATTCCGCCGTTGGTCCAGCCAAGACAGTTCTCCCAGACACAGATTTAGTCATAGCCATAGGTACAAGACTATCTCTCAGAGGCATCTCAGCAGACGAGATGCCACCAGTTCTCCAAATCGATGTTGAGCAAGATCAAATAGGTAAACAATACCCTGCAGAGCTAGGCATCGTTGGAGATGCTGCGGAAACCTTAACAGCCTTGATCGGTGCTTTATCTGTAGATGACTCTAAGTTGCCCAAACGCCGTGAAAGGGCTGAAAGACTGAAAAAACAATTTGCAGATGAAGTGATTAGGCTTGCGTCGCCGCAAGTTTCAGTTATAGATAAGATATCCAATGTCTTACCGGACAATGCAATAGTAGTACAAGGTATGACCAACATCGGATATTGGAGTAGCGCGGCTCTACCAATGGATAACACTAGAAATTATGTCACATCATCATATTTTGGGACTTTAGGCTACGCCTTCCCTACAGCATTAGGTTGCCAAACGGCCTTCCCTGAAAGGAAGGTTGTGGCCCTCTGCGGTGATGGTGGTTTTATGTACAGCCCTCAGGAACTTTCTACTGCGATGAGGTACGGGCTCAACACTGTCGCAGTGGTGTTTAATAATGGGGCGTACGGTGCTTCAAAGTGGGATCAGCAGCACCAGTTCAATGGCCGATTTATAGGAACGGACCTGTTCAACCCAGATTTTGTCGCAATGGCGAAATCCTTTGGTGCTGAAGGTATAAAAACCGACGCTGATAGTATTGAAGAAGGTCTCGCTGAGGCTCTCGCATTAGACAAACCTACCCTACTAGAGGTCGAGATCCAAAACATGATGCCGCCCTTCCAAATAGTAGAATAGTTAATCTATATCAAGTTCAATCCGGGTCATAAGAAGCTAGGTCCTCAAACGGGTATAGATTGCTTCGTCTCATTCGATATTCAAAGAAGTTCAAATCCGAAGTTGTAACACCTGGGGTGTTAACTAAAAGAATTTCCTTTGCTATCGGCTGGTATGCCGGCCTTGGCGAGACTACGCCTTTGGCCACTACAACCCTGTATTTTTCTGGATAAACTCCGACAGAATACATTTGCTCCCGACTTGTATTTCCACATCTCAGAGACGTCAAAACCAAGGTATGGTCATCGTCAGTGTCAAGTACTGCCGTTAGGCCACCGTCATAATACTTGAATCCTCCGTGAGTGGGGCGGTCGTCCTCAAATTTCCCATTAAAAAGGGTCCTAACTATTCCAGTAACACTTACGGGCAACCCGTGCATATCATCGGTTTTAGCACCTACATCCACAGTCACTTCGGAACCCACCCCGGCACTAACACATGCCTTCACTGATTTTGGGTCCCACAAAGTCTGGAGGTACCCTTTAATACCCATACTTTTTGCAAGACTCAATATGTGAGTGGAATCAGCACTACTGCCCGCCCCGATATTATCTCCGACATCCATTAGGACATATGGACCATCTTCCTGATTTATGTATTTTTTGTCTGCGTATGACAAAGCATCTTCAATTGAAGGGGTATCTCCGACAAACTGGTCCCTGATATTCCAGGCTTCCCTAGCCATCCATTGAGAAGCCTCCTTGGCAGCTTCTATGTCTCCATCAGATACAGAAATAAACCCCATTCCCATTTCTTCTACGTCAGCATATGGGTAACCTTCAGCAACACTTCCATGAATTATGTTTGGAAAGGAAAGAGTCTTATCGAGTTTTTCCATAACGGATTTCATGGGATCTTCATCGGTAAATTGCTTAACTATATTAATTACAACAGGGGGGATTTCTAACCACAGGACCGGGTCAATCTTTCCTTTGATAGAATCTCGTATCATTTCGGCGCATTCAAATGCCCTTATTTTCGGATCTAAATGTGGATTTGTCCTATAAACAGTCGCAACGTCAATATTTTCAATCATTTTCCGAGAAAGATTAGCATGCATATCTACACTCAATCCAACCTTCACGTCGGGGCCTATCAAAGTTCTAACCCTTTCAGCGATTTCACCATCGGCATCAGGATAGTGTTCGGACACTGCTGCTCCGTGCAATGATAGTAATACTCCATCCCAGGGTCCATGGGTCTCCAGTAAGGAAAGCATTTCCTTACTTATCGATTCGAAGGCATCGGCGGTTATTGTGCCAATCGGGCCTGTAATCGCAAATATGAGAGGCACTACCTCCACATCTTTATCCTCTCCTATCTGTAAAAATCCGGCGTTAGTAGTTTGGGATGTTTGATATTCTCGGGTTATCTCCTCCTTTCTATAGATGTTGAAGGCAGCATAGTCGGCAACCACTTTTGAAAAAGTGTTTGTTTCATGATAAATCCCCAACAATGCAAGCTTCATCTTTGAGCACCTTCAATTTCTTGTTTATTAAGTTTGTGTATTATAGGTCTTTGTAGTTGGATATAAGTCACCGCAGCTACCAGAGGCAATTTAAGGAGAGACCTATATATGGACCGGGAACATTCATATGATATCAGTGGTGAGCTATACAACAGAGCTCTTAATTCTCTCGCGGGTGGGGTTAATTCCAATGTACGCTTGACCGAGACACCTCATCCTCTGTTTTACGACAAGGCCAAAGGCAGTAAAATTTATGATGTTGATGGAAACCAATACATCGATTACGTCCTAGGGCAAGGGCCTATGATTTTTGGCCACTCACCTGATTTCCTCCTACAGGCGGTAGCAGAAGCATCAGAGTCAGGGCAACTTTTCGCAGGCCAACATTTACTGGAATTAGAAGCTGCTGAGGCAGTGAAAAGCCTGGTTCCAAATGCTGAACTGGTCCGATTTGCAAGTTCAGGAACAGAGGCGGTTGAGGCTGCCTTTCGTCTCGCAAGGGCATTTACACGGAGGAACGTAATAATAAAATTTGAAGGCCAATATCACGGTTGGTCAGATGGTGTGTTATTCAATACAGCGGCTCCTCTCACTCCTCTTGATAGCAATATCTTTCCCGAGGTTGAACCTATGAGCGAAGGAATCGTCGATCATTCTGAATCCGCTCTGATAATTTTACCCTGGAACAACTTTGAAGCGATAGATGCAGTCTTTGAACAAAGGGGTAACGAAATCGCAGCGGTTATTACAGAACCAATCATGTGCAACACAAATTGCATAATGCCAAAACCTGGTTACCTGCAGCACTTAAAAAAATCTTGCGAACGTAATGACTCCTTACTTATATTTGATGAGGTTATAACAGGATTTAGGGTCGATGCAGGTGGAGCTCAATCCCTTTTTGGTATCACCCCACATTTGGCCACTTTTGCTAAAGCTGCTGCAGGAGGATTCCCCGTGTCTATACTCACTGGGAGTAAAGAAATAATGTCCTTAATTGGTACAGGTACAGTCATGCACGGCGGAACATTAAATGCAAACGTAATGTCTATGGCTGCGACTAAATCATCGATGGAACATTTGTCAGACAGGGCAATACAAACGAATCAAAAATTACAAGATCTTGGAAAAAGACTAATGGAAGGGCTTGAAGGCATCAATTCCAGATTGGAAGCAGGAATGCTGATTCAGGGGCCCGGTTCAGTCTTCGCCGTGAGTTTCACCGATGGCAGAGAAATATCTGACTATAGGAGCCATGTCGAAAATTCAGATCCCGACAAATACGCCCTATTTGTATCAGAGATGATGAAAAAAGGTATCAGGATAAATTCACGAGGAATTTGGTTTCTTTCAGAATCTCATACCGATGAGGATATTGAAGCTACTCTATCCGCTGCCTCGGAAGTTTTGCAATTGATTAAGTTGTGAGTTAGTTATACAGCCCTTTCAAATATCTGAACTCTATGACGATTACTCTCTGTCACGTATACCCTGCCTTCATCGTCTAATTTTACCGAGGTAGGGCCCCAAAATAGCTTTTCAATATGAGCAGATTCTTCATGTGGGTCTCCCCCAAATTGAACAGGGTTTGGTTCCAAATTCGATCTGGATCTAGGCTCTGCTTCTTCATAATTACCTTCGAAGTATTCATCCGCCCATTTCGAGATCGTGGCTTGGCCTCTAATGGTTTGTATGAAATTACCGTTCTTGTCCAGGATCTCAAGCCTTTCATTACCCCAGTCAGTTACATAAATATAACCATCCTTATCTACAGCGACACCTGATGGGTTTTTGAACTGCCCGTCTTCTGAACCTCGGTTTCCAAAGGATCTAATGAACCCTCCACTAGAATCATATTTGGCTATGCAGTCATTCCCCCAATCGGCCACATACACAAAACCATCACTACTAACAAAAACCCCCCATGGCATATTAAGAGTATTTCGACCTTTGTTTCCAAAGCTCAAAATAAATTTGCCATCTTTTGTAAATTTTTGAATTCTATTATTCATATGATCCGATACGAAAAGATTACCCTCAGAATCGAACGCAATTCCAGAAGGTCCGTTTAATTCGCCTTCACCGGAACCAGCTTCACCCCAATATTTAATGGGGTCACCTTCATGTGAAAAGACGTTTATACGGTTATTCAGTTCGTCACTGACGTAGATATTGCCCATAGAATCTGATGCCATACCGGTGGGCCACCTAAATTGGCCGAGACTTTCTCCGTAGCCACCGTAAATACCGAAATATTCACTTTCTATGTCATACATAGTTATACGTAACTGGGCAGCAGCAGGAGCATATGCCCTGCTGACAGTATGCATCCTTCCGTTTTTCCCAATAGCAGTATCTACAGGAAACATGAATCCTCTGCCATCCATGACACATATTCCTATGGTATGGCTATATTTTAGAAATGATTTTTCAGTCTGCGTTGTAGTCACCAAAAATACTCCACGAACATCAAGATTGTTGGAATTCTGGAACAGATGCGACAACGCTCATTAATTCGGAAATCTTTTTTGCTGCATTCTCTTTGTCTTTGACTAGATTAATGCTTGGAATCCCGTTTTCTTGAGCAAATTCAACTAAGGTATCGTATATATATTGGGAGGTTTGAATCGCTCCCAATTGATCTAAACATTTATCAACGCACACTGAAGCGGATATACACTCCCCCTCATCATCCATGACATTTTGAACAATTCTTCTCACTCCAGGTTTGGATAGGTCACCGAGATGCTGCGAGGCAAAATTGACACGCTCCGTCAAAGAACCTGTTTCAATCCATTCAAGGCCTTGGTGCCACCCTTCAACAGATGGAGGATTCAGCAGTTGCTGTCCCATAAATGTGATCTGACTATTACGTTCTGAAATACGAATATTAGGTGTCCCAAATTCCTCAGTTGTCCTCAAGACATTACCAGCTAATTCAGCAGGACTTTTGATTTTTTTGTAATGACATGTATCAGACTTGAAAAAGTCAGAATTGAAAAGTACCCGGATCATTTCTCCAATATCATACCCACTGTCAAAATATGCCTTTTCTAAAATAGAGATCGCTGCCAAGTCCTGGGGTTCCTTATACGGCCAAGATGGTACAGGTGGTTCATCGGCGACAAAAAAATGATATAGGTGTCTAGAGATGAATCGGGCGGTGGCGGGTTGTGCACAGATTATATCTATAATCTCTTCGCCATTAAAATTTCCTTTGTGTCCCAAAAAGGTTTTTTCTCCCTCGTCATGATCTTCTTCTTTGTATTCATAGCGCCATGCCAATTTACCGTAGGGCATTATTGAATTTCGAACGGCCAACTGTTTTATATAATCTGAATTGGCAATACTCCAACCTGTAAAGGCTCTCGAACATTCTTTAATATCGTCTTCATTGTAGTTACCGACTCCCATAGAAAACAGTTCCAGAAGTTCTCTACCGTAATTCTCGTTAATGGCACCATTATGATTGTCTACATTATCCAACCAAATAATCATTGCGGGGTCCCTCGATAATTTAAGCAACAGTTCGTCTAGTTTGGCCAGGCCGTGGCTGCGAAACATCCGTAATTGATCACTCATTGGTTTTCCGTTAGTTACTTTTGTGTACCCAGTCGCAAAAACGTTGTGCCAAAAAAGAGCGATTTTCTCTCTCAACGGGGAATCTGTTGATACCATCCTATACAACCAATAAGATCCCGCCCCAGTTGTATCGTGTGTCACAGATTGATCAGGAAAATATCTCCTGACCAACGCGTTATCGATCCGGGATGAATCCTCATTATCGATCAAAGAATCTACGACCCTGTCATATCCTATTGAAATATATTGGTCGAGTTGTTCTTTTGTAGCACCAAACCCGGCTCTTCTAAGTAAATGAGCCATCAATTTTACATCAGTACTCGCGCTTACCATTGGTTTCACTCCCCTCAGCCATCCAAGTTTCAAGTAATTTATCATAAATCTTGGTTGTATTCATAACTATCATAGGTTTTTTCATCTGTTCTTATGTAATATAGAGTTTTCGCTAAATTATCGGAATAAATGATCCATCTGGGAGCTTTGATTGCCTTTTGCAAAATTGCCCGATTCCAACATTCATTTCGTACGCAAAGGTTCAGGGGAGATAACTTACGTATTTTGCCATGGCCTTGGTGGAAGTGGATCAAGATTTGAAAAGGAAGACATCGATTGGTATGCGGAACATTTCGATGTGATTTCTTGGGATAATCGAGGACTAGGTAGATCAGGGGCATCTGAAAAATATTCACTACCTCTTTATGCAATGGATCTGAAAAATTTACTCCACTATTTGAAAATTGAAAAAGCCGTTATATTTGGGGTGTCATGGGGAGGCGTGCTAGCTCAGAGGTTCGCCACAATGTTTCCTGAAACATGCTTAGCCTTAGTATTGGATTCCACCTCGAGCGAGGTAAACGTTAAGGCATCAGAAAATTGGTATGCTAGGGGAGAAATAGCCAGGTTAGGAGAACAAACAGCCTTAGCAGGAAAGGAATTACCAGAGGCCTTCAGTGGTCATAAAACGGCTTCTACAAGCACATACACTGAAGTCTTAACTGAACACATAGATTCTTATGTCGCACAGTGTAGGGCGACTGCTGGACTTAGAGAACATCCCCTGACCCAAGAACTGGAATCTTTGCATGTACCGACACTGGTTGTTGGTGCTGGAAAAGACACAGTAGCGGGAGCTGGTGGGTCGGTCATATTAGAAAGAACTTTGCCAAAATCTGAATTACACATTTTCTCAGATGCCGGTCATGGTGTTTACAGAACAGAACGTGAAGCTTTTAGAAAACTATTACTAGATTTCCTCAGAAGATCAAAGCTAATCTAATTCAGGATCCATGAGGATGGGTAACGCTAATTCTACTCTCGTTCCACCCATTGAACTCTCCGAGATTTCTATCCTTCCGGAATGTATCTCAACCTGTTGTGTGACCAAAGAAAGCCCAAGGCCCGAGCCCTGACCATAGTTTTTAGACCCTCTTTTGAATCGTTCCAACACCGTTTTTCTTTCATGTTCTGGGACACCTACCCCGTTGTCATCCACATTGATGTGTACCCATTTTTCTTCAACTGACACACCAATCACAATTTCCAACTGTTCTGGTGAAACATTCGAATGTACGTATGCATTTTGGAGTAAGTTATCGAACAGGACAGTCAAACCTTCTCTCCAGCCCAATATAAGTGGCGGTGGGTCCGGTAATTGAATATCAATATTGCCACCACCATGATTAGCTATTTGCCTGGCAGATAATTCATTGATTAAGGGGGCCAAATCCACTTCCTCAAAGACATTTACTTCAGAAAGATCACCACGAGCGAGTAATCTTAAAGATTCCAAGGTAGAAAAAAGTCTGTCCTGTTGGATTATTACCTCGTTTAATATATTCCTTCTTTCATCGGCCGGTATTTCTCCATGCTTTTCCAATAGTTCCAAATTCATTTTCATACTGGTTAACGGAGTTCTTAGCTCATGAGCCAGATTAGACGCAAAACCCCTTGATGTCTCGAGCGCTTTTTCGGTACGGGTAGAACTGGAATCCAATCTGGAAATCATGGAATTTAAACTTATACTCAGAACTTTGACTTCAGAGAGTGAATACAAATGCTCTACAGGTATGCGGATAGACAAATCTGAAGAATCATTTATATTTTCCGCATAAATCTGGAGCCGTTTCAAAGGCTTGAGAAGAACTCCACAAAGTACCCAAGTCACTAAGGCTGATAATAGAATGGCTATTATGCCTACGGAAATGAAAGTTTTCCTAAAATCTTGCATCGTCGTGCTAACAAAGTCTCGAGAGACGGCAGCTTGAATACCTATACTGTCAAATTTGGATGTGCGGAGTACAAGTGGAATCTGTATGGTTTTTGTCAGAACTCTCCATTCTTGACCATCCACTGAAACATTGGAATATCCGTTGTTAGAGGTGGTCAATATTTCTGGAAAACCATCCGTATAAAGAAACAAATCGCTGTTCAAAAAAATACGAGTTGGTATTTGCACATCAAACAAATTATCTAATGAGGCATCAGAAACTTCAGAGCGTTGTACAAAACGTCGTAATTTCAAAATTGTAGAAAGTGAGCCTTCCGAGGAGACGGCCTGCACCTGCCAGCTTAACCTTGAATCTATCCGATGTCTAAGATCTTCTTCGGTGAGTCGATTTATGACTGCACCAGATAGAATAACAATTAAGGTGGTTACAAAAAATACAAGTAGAGTTATTAAAAATCGAAAGCTCACGTATTCAGTACGAACCCCACTCCCCTGACTGTCTGTATAATTCTTTTTTGCCCATCAATTTCCAGTTTTTTGCGTAGATATCCAATGAAAACATCTACAACATTTGTATCTACATCGAAATCATATCCCCACACTCTATTCAACAGCTGCTCCCTACTCATTACCAGGCTTGGGTTATTTGCCAATACGTGAATCAGATCAAATTCCTTTTTGGTCAATTCCAAGGAATGTCCATAGTAATCTGCAGTCCTGCGCATAGGATCGACCTTCAATTCGCCCACCGATACAACTTTAGAATCATTTAAGGAACGTCTTCTAAGTAATGCGTGAATTCGAGCCAGCAATTCCTCAAACGAGAAAGGTTTAACCACATAATCGTCAGCCCCCGCCTCTAAACCTGAAATTCTGTCCGATACCTCGTCTCTAGCAGACAAAATACATATGGGAATATCTATATCTAGACTTCGAAGGTACTTGGTGACCTGGATACCATCCACTTCCGGCATATTAATATCGAGTATGAGAATGTCTGGAATATCTTTTTCTATTTCCTCAATGGCCAATTCACCATTCAAGGCGGTCCGAACCTTGAAGCCCTCGAACCGCAAACTTCTTTCAAGGGCCTCGCAAATTGCAATGTCATCATCTGCTATCAATACGGATGAATTCATGAGACACCTATTTATTAGTAAATTACCTTTTTAGGCCCATCTTTGAAATATCGAAGCTTATCTTGGCCCTGTCCTTGAGTAATCTCACCACTCTCTACAGCAGCCAATATTTTCGCCTTTATCTCCTCGATACCCATAAAAGGCTTTTTGTGATGATGCCTTTTCCCATGCCACTTCTGACCTTTCTCTTTTCGTTCTTCTAACCCGGCTAATTTTTCGTCAGCCTCCTCTTGAGTTATCTCACCACTCTCTACAGCAGCCGAAATCTTGGCTCTAATATCTTGGATACCCATAAAAGGCTTTTTGTGATGATGCCTTTTCCCATGTGGCATTTGACCCCTCTCTTTTCGTTCCTCTAACCCAGCCAGCTTGGCGTCAGCCTCCTCTTGAGTTATCTCACCACTCTCTACAGCAGCCAATATTTCAGCCTTTATTTTCTCGATACCCATAAAAGGCTTGAATCTGGTTTTAGGGGTTACCGAAAATTCGCTTTTAAGTATTTCTATAGCAGTAGCCACTTGAGCTTGAGAAATTTCCCCACTTTCAACCGCTGATTGAATTCTTGCATTCAAGGCTTCAAGATCCAGGTCAGGGGCAATTATTTCCCTCTGTACCCCGTTTGGGTCGTCAGCATAAATCGGGGAACAAGCTATTGAAGCGAGTGCCACGGGGACAATAAACGCCCCTGCCAATACCAACCTTATATTCTTTAGTCGACTCATGTTCTTTCTCCATTTTGTATTATCTAATAAACCGATAGAGAAAGACTAGTAAAGTTTCCTTAAAGAACTTTGAGGATATTCTAAGAATTTAATAAGAATTTATAATTCCATATGTCTGTTAATCATTGTTAGGATTAGTAATACCCTTTCTAGTAAAACAAATACATTTTGGGAGTAATTGACAAAATGGCATCAAATCCAGAAGAAGCATTAAGAGATTCAGTCGAGGCTTTAGGGACCACATCCAAAATGTATAGGGAAACTCTTCACTTACCTATGCACCACATTTCGGTTGGAGTAACTCCCATAGCCTTTTACCTAGAAGAGGAGAATGTTCCTAACTATTTTGCTGACTTCTATTCAGAAATACGTCCTGAGTGGATAGGGAGTACCTGTACATTGGAATCCTATTCTGAGGTCATAAAAGATGACCAAAAAATTGCCTATCTCCTTAAAGCCTCACGCTTAGACAAGGGTGGTTCAATAATGTCCACATTCGAAGGTATTTTTACACTAGGGAAAATAGGGCAAGACTGGCGATTAATTAGTCGGAATATTTTTAATGTTTCTAAGGAATCCCAACTCAGGCAACGAGAATTGATAGATAAATGGAACGAAAAAAGCCAGGAACTAAGATAGTCTGTTATCGAGACTAATTTACATAAACCATAGTTTGCACCATTTTACTAATGTTTTTTTGTATCTAAAATGTTAATTTTTACAAATGAATGCAACTTGATGAGCTATAGCCGGATTCGCTTACTGGCAAAAGGTGATCTTTATGGGATTCTTTGAGCGTTATCTCTCAATTTGGGTCGCATTTTGCATAGCAACAGGTGTGCTGCTTGGGAATATATTTCCTGATAGCTTCAATTTTATCGCTAAATTGGAATTTTCCCATGTTAATTTTATTGTGGCAATTTTTATTTGGATCATGATTTACCCAATGATGGTTCAAATTGATTTTACATCTATTAAAGATGTCAAAAATAGCCCGTCTGGTCTCTTACTTACACTTGGAGTGAATTGGTTAGTTAAACCATTCACTATGGTATTCCTAGGTTGGCTATTTTTTAGAGTACTTTTCTCTGCTTGGGTAGATCCTGATACAGCCAAGGAATACATTGCTGGAATGATTTTATTAGGGGTAGCGCCGTGTACCGCGATGGTATTTGTCTGGAGTCATATGACTAGAGGAGACCCCAACTATACCCTGGTGCAGGTTTCTTTAAACGACCTCATCATGATATTTGCTTTCGCGCCCATTGCGGGTTTGCTACTGGGGATAAGCGATATCGCAGTTCCATGGAATACTCTTATTTACTCGGTACTTTTGTATGTAGTTTTACCACTGGGTGCAGGTGTGTTAACCAGAAAGATATTTGACCGAACTGCCGGTAAGAGATCCTTTGCAACCTTCCTGAACAGGCTCAAACCCGGGTCAATACTTGGGTTATTGCTAACGGTTGTACTGTTATTCGGTTTTCAAGCCGAGGTCATATTGGAAAAACCTTTAGCTATCGGGTTAATCGCTATTCCCC
>PVBE010635599.1_pt1 | contig 47222 bp, 37 predicted proteins | sample 1631181 | NCBI WGS metagenome assembly PVBE01 (sample SAMN08397723, study PRJNA350692) | Marine metagenome, whole genome shotgun sequencing project. | isolation source: water | place: Pacific Ocean | collected 2012-04
AACTTGTCGCCGGTGTAGACCATGAGACCCGAAGCGGCAATTACCGGTGTCCAGAAATAGGCTGGCCCCGTCATGCCGGCCTGACCGATGCCAACATGGATGGGACTGCCTATCGAACCATAGTTAACGCCGTGACCAATTACCGGCCAGCCATAATTGTTCCCTGGTTCGACCAGATTGAGCTCGTCTCCACCCTGGGGGCCGTGCTCGGTCATCCAGAGATCACCTGTTTCGGGGTGGATCGCCAGACCCTGGGGGCTGCGGTGCCCATAAGTCCAGATTTCCGGAAGTGCATCGTCACGGCCGACAAACGGATTGTCACTGGGCACGCTGCCATCATCATTCAGGCGCACAATGACTCCCTGGTGATTGGTCAGATCCTGCGCCGGGTGAGCGGTCAGATCCCCCCTGGCAGGCGCCTGACGTTCGCCTAAAGTCAGGAACAGGTAGCCATCGTTATCAAAAACCATCTTGCCGCCGTAATGTCCGTAACCGGCAGCTTTAGGAGAGAAGATTTCAATCACATTGGTAAGGCGGTCATTTTCAAAACGCCCCCGGGCTACTGCAGTGACTGATGTTTCCCCTTCTTCCTTGGCATAACTGAGGTAAAGCCAGCGGTTCTCGCTGAAATTCGGATGTGGCAGGACTTCGAACAGTCCGCCCTGGCCCGTGTAAAATACTTCAGGCACACCGGGTACTGCTTCCGGCAATAGCCGCGCGTCTCGAATGATTCTCAATCGACCGGGTTTTTCCGTAACCAGCATGTCACCGCCCGGCAGCCAGGCCATGGACCAGGGTTGTAACAGACCGTCTGCGACCGTCGCGACCCGATAATCCTGGGATGCGTTGTAAATATCGGACTGCGCACTGGCAGCAGACGCGGCGGTCAGCAGTAAGCTGGTACCAGCAAGTTTTAACAAATAACGAAGCATAGTTTATTCCTCTTTTATTTAGACGGGGCAGACCACACTATCAATTTCTTAGAGCTGAACTTCAGCACTGCAAGAAAAGCGTGGTCTGTCCGCTTTTCCTTTTCCCTAGTCTATCTCAGTGAGCCTCGAATCTTGAAGCGGATTCGGAGTATTAGTAGCGTATTGCACTTTTGCTCTGACTCGACTGTCCCACCCATTAAGCTACTATTCAGGCGTTTTGGTGCAGGATTCTGGTGGGAGTTCTGCCAGTGGCTTCTCAGTTACAAATAATTACAAATCTTCCTGTCAATAATGCGTTAACTAATTGATATTGTTGTGAGTTTATTAGAATTGTTAGAGCCGTGGACTTGCTTGTAGTTCAGAGATTGCTTATCCTTCCTATCCCTGATCCCAGGCTCATAACACCTATAAAACCCCGCCTGGTCTGGCTTCGATGTCCGACCAGTGTGATAGACTCGGCAGCAGGGATGCACGATCCAAAGACAAGATATCCGGAGAGTCCCAGATGGTAACAACAAGACAATTGCTTTCATCATTAGCCGTGACTATGGGGGCCCTGATTTGTGCTTCAACAGCGCAGAGCCAGACCGGCACCAGTGTAGATGAGGGCGATTGGCCGACAATTCACGGCGGTTCACTTTCTCAGCGCTATTCGCCTCTGGACCAGATTAATGCAGAAAACGTCGGCTCCCTGGAGATTGCCTGGCGTTTCTCAACAGAAAGCTTTGGGCCTAGTGCCGATTTCAATAACCCGTCTACACCGCTTGAAATAGACGGCGTTCTATACGCAGACATAGCCAGCACTCGAAACATCGTGGCTCTGGACGCCACTTCCGGACAGGTATTGTGGCTGTGGCGACCAAACGAAGGCGAACGCTTCGACAATGCGCCGCGAAAGGGCGCTGGCCGGGGACCTGCCTTCTGGCGCGATGGCGACACGGCGCGGGTTATCGACGTCACTCCCGGCTTCCAACTGGTTTCTCTTGATGCCAAAACCGGCGTCCCTGATCCGAATTTTGGCAACAACGGCATCGTAGATTTATTCGAAGGATTACGTAACGCCGATGATCCTCGTTATGACAACATCGATATCGGCATTTCTGCACCACCTTTCGTCATGAACGATGTGATTGTGGTGGGACCGGCACACCGGGTGGGCATGCGGCCACGGTCCATGGTTAATGTGAAAGGCGACGTGCGTGGCTATGATGTGCACACCGGCGAGCATCTGTGGACCTTTCATACCATTCCTGAGCGAGGTGAAGTGGGCTATGAATCCTGGCTTGATGGAGGTGTAGAATTTACCGGTAATGCCGGTGTCTGGGCACCCATGTCCGGTGATCCGCAATTGGGCCTGGTCTTTTTGCCGGTAGAAGCGGCCACTGGCGACCAGTTTGGTGCTGATCGCCCCGGTGATAACCTGTTTTCGTCCTCCATTGTCGCGCTGGATATCGCCTCTGGAGAGCGCCAATGGCACTTCCAGTTAACTCACCATGACATCTGGGACTGGGATATTCCCTCCGCACCGGTACTTGCCGATTTACCCAATGGCAACAAGGTGCTGATGTCGGTAACTAAACAGTCCTACGTCTATACCTTCGACAGAGAGACTGGCGAGCCGATCTGGCCCATTGAAGAGCTTGCTGTGCCTGCCGGTGATATTCCCGGTGAGTGGTACTCTCCGACGCAACCCATACCCACGCGTCCTGCACCCTTCGACCGAAATACCTTTACCGAAGCTGATCTGATCGATTGGACCCCGGAAGTCCGCGCGTTGGCGCTGGAAGCCGTTGAAGGCTTTCGCCTCAGCCCGAATGTCTATTCCCCTCCGTCTATGACGGATGATCCAACCGATGGCACCAGAGGCACTCTGCACTTGCCCTCCGCCACCGGTGGCGCCAACTGGGAGGGTTCTGCCGTCGATCCGGAGACCGGGATTCTCTATGTGCCCTCGCGGACAGCCCTGGGTGTGTTGACGATGGCGAAAGATGAGAACTCAGACCTTGCCTACAGCCAGGGATATGGCGTGCGTGTACCGCGGATTCAGGGACTGGATATAGTCAAGCCACCTTATGGCCGCATCACGGCGATCGACATGAACTCTGGTGATCATCTGTGGATGATCGCGAATGCCGATACGCCGGATCGCATTGCAAATCATAGCCTTTTGGAGGGTGTCGATATTCCACGCACAGGTGTGCCGACACGGGCAGGAGTCGTACTGACCAAAACCCTGCTGTTCGTCGCTGAAGGTGGCGGTGGCCCCGGAGCCAGCCCCATTCTGCGTGCGATCGACAAGCAAAGCGGTGAAATTGTCGCCGAGATCGAAACGCCCAATACTCAATCCGGGTTACCATTTACCTACGAGCACGACGGTAAGCAATACCTGGCCATGTTTGTCAGTGGCGGCGGCAGGCCCGCCGAGCTGGTAGCCTACGCGCTGCCGTAATTTTTTATCAGGAGTAATATTTATCATGCGAACTTTGATTTTCCGAGCGGCACTTGTGCCACTTCTGTTGCTCATAGGGCTGCCGGCGCAAGCCGCAACCTGGGTGCTCAACCAGGGCGAATCCCGGGTTGTTTTCAAGTATCTCTACGGCGCCGATCCCTATGAGGGCGAATTTTCGAACGTAGAGGCGATCTTCGACATCGATCCCATGAGCCCCGGCTCCTGTGATTTCCAGGTAACGATTCATATCGCTGATATAACGATCGACTCCCCCGAGGTCCTGGATTATTTGCTGGATATAGAATTGTTCGATGTGGATCAATGGCCAACAGCCACCTTTAAAGCAGAGAAATGCCGCCTTGAGTCACTGAATTCCTTCGTATCCGACGGCACCCTGACTATCCGCGATCAAACGCAGCCCTTAAGCTTCCCGTTTAAATTCGACATTACAACGATTGATGGCCAGGTCGCTTTTCACCTGACCAGTGAAGTGACTATCCAGCGCCTGGATTACGGCGTCGGTCAGGGCTACTGGGCGAACACAGGTGAAATTCCTAACGACGTAACCATCGCAGTAGATGTCTACGCGGTCCAGCAGTAAATAAACAGCTTCTGTCGAAAATAGGTTATCTCAATGTTTTCAAGATTATTCTCAAAATACAATCGGCTTTCACTAATCCTGGTCTGTTCAGTATTATTGGTTTCATGCGACCGCATACTGACTCCTGATTTCGAATCCGAAATAACTGAACTCAACGCTGGACAGTTCACAATTGATCCTGACCATGCGTCGTTGGTGTGGAAGATTAATCATTTGGGTTTCTCCACATTCATTGGCCGATTTAATGATATGGATGCTTCTCTGAACTTCGATCCACAAAATGTTGGAAATTCCAGTCTGGAAGTCATCATTAATACCGCCAGTTTAGATATCAATAATGCTGAATTTGCAGAGGAACTTCGCGGCGACAATTGGTTTGATACGGAAAACTTTCCACAAGCTGTGTACAGGACTACTTCGCTACGGGAGGAGAATGGAAATTCATTCGTGTTTGGCGGCGACCTGACCTTATTAGGAGTTACAGCGCCGGTGGATCTGAATGTCAATTTTCACGGAGGTGGCCGAAATTTTCTTACTCGAGCTAATACGATGGGATTCTCGGCAGATGCCAGTTTTCTTCGATCAGATTTTGGTCTGAGTCGATTCACGTCTTTTGGCGTTGGAGACAATATCGAACTAGAAATTCATATTGAATTTATGGAGAATTAGTTAATAACAAACGGGACCAGAGTGTCCCAATAAATGGGGTCAGAGTAGTTTGATTGCTACTACTACCAATCCAGATCGTCAGGTATTTGATAATCGGCGTAGGGATCATCGACAGATGAAGCGACGTTCTTTACCGCTCTAAAGACAATCGACTCGCTGTCTCGCTGCGCGATCTTATCGGCCACTATCGCAGGGACTAGGGCATATTTTTCAGAATGCTTCACAATCACAATTGAGCCCTGGCTAAGCTGGCCAACCTGTTGCTTACTGATCCACAAATGCTTAATCTTGCTGCCATCTGCAAAGCTGTACTTCTTCTCCGCAGCTCGATCTCCGTCACCCTGGGCAATAGCATTTGTCTCGATTAACTGCCTTATCTGTGCGTTGATGGCATTGCGTTGCGCCCTGGTATTCTTCTCTTGATTTAATTGTTTGTCTTTCGCAATTTGTTCGGATTTTATTCGGCCAAGCTCTCGTTTCCTTTCTTCTGCCTGTAACTTTTTATCCTTTTTCTTTACTCTGTTCGCGCTGTGCCGTGCCAACTTCTCTTCCTTGAGCCTGGCACGCTCAAGTTCTTTGGCCTTTTTGTCATCCACCAGTCCGGACTTTTTTAACTGATCTTTTAGGGAGAGAACCATGGCGAACATCCTAGCCTAGGGGTTGGGTGAGTTCAAACCATTGGCCGCTTTCATCCTACAAACACCAGGTAGGGGATCAGCGCCTGGCTGAAATCCATCAAGAAACGGAATATCGGTATACCGAAGATACTAAGCAGTATCAAGATAAGAAACAGCTGTGCACCGTACTTCCCATTGTAGTAATCATACCGTTGGCGCAGATGCTGAGGTAATGCCCAGGACATGATGTAGTGTCCATCAAGGGGGCCGAAAGGAATAAGGTTGAACAACATTAGCAACAGGTTGATCTGGGCCATGAAAGACAGGAACAGGATTTGCGGCTCAGACAAATCAAAGCTACCGTTTAAGTAAAAAAACCGAAGCATATTTATCGTCAGAATCGCTAGTAACAAATTCATTAGAGGGCCGGCCGCCGCAACCGCCGCGCTTCCCCATGAATATTTTATATTACGAGGATTTGTCGGCACCGGTTTGGCATAGCCGACACCAACCAGCACCACCATGAGCAGGCCCACAGGATCAATATGCGCTAGCGGGTTTAGGGTTAAGCGCCCATTTCTTTGGGCAGTGTCATCTCCCAGTAACTTGGCACAGGAAGCATGACCGTATTCATGTAAAGTAAGCGAGAAAATTATCGACACCAAGATGGTGGCAAAGATGATGTATTGGCCTGAGGAAAGAAGTTGCAACATGGAGTAATGGGGTCAGAGTAAAAACTATTTCTTGGTTGGTGGCATTGTACCGGATGGGTGAATTGTTTTTGCTCTGACCCCTGTACTTAAGGCAACGATTCTGCTTCGATCAGGCGTTCTTGCCGAATTTGCTCTTCGGCTATGACTGACTCTATTTCCTGCAGCACCCCATCCACATCGGCATCCTGTGTGTTTTCAGCAAAGACACCCTTTAACTGGATTTCCGGTTGTAATTCGCCGTCCTCGAACAGCTTCCAGATTTCTTTGGCGTATTGGGTATTTAGCAATTCCGGGGCGTACTGCCCGTAGTAACTTCTTATCTTGTTAACGTCTCGCTGCAACATGGACTCGGCATTGTTATTTGCTGCGGCATCCACCGCTTGAGGAAGGTCGATAATTACCGGGCCGTTTTCATCCAGCAATATATTAAATTCTGACAAGTCACCATGTATCAAGCCGGCACAAAGCATGCGCACCACGAATCGCATGACTTTCGAATGGCCTTCCAGGGCCTCGTTGGCTGACAGTGATACATCGCTCAGGCGTGGTGCCACAACGCCCTCGCTGTCAGTGACCAATTCCATCAACAAGACGCCGTCGATACACGCGTAAGGTTGGGGTACTCGCACATCAGCTTTGGCAAGTTTAGCCAGCGCATCTACTTCGGCATTGTGCCAGGTTTGCTCCTGTTGTTTGCGACCAAACTTTGAGCCTTTTTCCATAGCACGGGCACGACGACTATTACGCGTTTTGCGACCTTCTCGATAGAGCACTGTCTGTTTGAAGCCGCGTTTGGCGGCTTCTTTATAGACCTTAGCGCAGCGCACTTCGGAATTGCAGCGCACTACATAGACATCGGCCTCCTTACCACTCATTAGTCTGCTGATGACTTCGTCAATCAGGCCTTCATCTATCAAGGGCTGGATTCGCTTGGGGATTTTCATGGCGCCTTTGTACAGCACTTGGATTAATAGGGATAGATTTATTTTTCCCGACAGCCATCTTCTATGGGTTTATGCCATCTACTATATAGCGACATATTCATTCTGAATTCGAGGAATACCCCGATGAGAAGACTGCTTGCCACCATTGCCTGCCTACTGCTCGCCGCACCTGGTGCTTACGCTCAATACGCCCCGCAGATTTCGTTTGATTCCGTCCCCGACTTCTTTCAGCTACCCCAGGGCATGAATTTTGGTGAAGTCTCCGCCATCGCCGTGAATTCGCAGGGTCACGTTTTTGTATTCCATCGATCCAATCCCTTCGGGGGTGGTCCCGCTTACGGCATGCATGCCGCACAGCTGTTTGAATTTGATGATAGCGGCCGTTATCAACGGGAACTCGGGTGGGGCTTGTATGCCTGGTCGTTAGCGCACGGGCTGTGTATCGACAGCAACGACGACATCTGGACGGTGGACAAGGGTTCCAACATGGTGGTGCGCATGGATCCCGCCGGCAGGGTGGTGTGGGTGTTCGGCAGGAAGACAGAATCGGTATCGGAAGCGGCCCAACCCTTCGAGCGTGTGGATACACCCCGGCCCCCCAGGACGGGCGTTTTCGGGAGCCCACGGATGTGGCGTTTGATTCGGCAGGCAATATTTACGTCACCGATGGCTATATCAATTCCCGCGTCGCCAAATATGATTACAACGGTGACTGGGTAAAATCCAGGGGCGAACCCGGCACCAATCCCGGACAGTTTCGACTCCCCCATAGCATCGCCATCGACAAGGATGACAACGTCTATGTAGGGGACCGTTCCAATGCCCGCATTCAAGTGTTCGACACCGATGGCAACTACCTGCGTGAATTCCGCGTAGCCATCCCGGTGCGTCCTGGCTCGACGGCGGTGAACGGATCCACGCCTACCGACCTGACCGAGATCAGCGCCAATGGTGCCCCCAATTCTTTGTGCATCCCACCGGGCAGCGACGTGATCTTCGTGGGGGATACCACTTTCCCCGGACGCATTATCAAAGCGACCTTACAGGGAGAGGTGCTGGGAGTCATTGGCAATTCGGGCCGGAATCTAGGAGAGTTTTCCGGCGCCCATGGCCTGGCCTGTCCGTCTGAAGAGGTGTTGTATGTGGCAGAGACTTCTAATTCTCGTGCGCAGAAGTTGATTTTGGAATAGGGATAGGTTTATTTTTGAATAAGGCACGCTCTGGTAAATAAGCAGTAAAAACGTTCTCGCAGGAACGTTTTTACTGCTTATTTACAGTTCCATTCTGGGGGTAGTTCGCCTGATTAGGTAATTAGGAATTTGTTGGCTACGACTAGTTAAGTACACTTTCCCTGGGGGTAAAAAACAGGCCACATTCTTTGTCGTTGAGAAAAAGAGCAATGTGGCCTGTTACGGTTTAACTAGCGGGGCTTAAGTTAGCAACTTAACTTTAGTCGTCGCTATCGTCGTCGATGTCATCGTCGGTGTCATCCGTGTCGTCATCGTCGACATGGCCATCACCGTCGCTATCGAAGTCGACCGCCTCATCGGTAATCGTCAGACCCACTACGTGCTCCAGGCCGAGTAGTCCGTTATACCAATCGTTTATATTCAACGGGTCGCCGCCCGGGTTGGTGAGTATCAGCCCCAGTTGGTAGGTGCCGGCGGCTAAGGTTCCTACGTCTACCGCGCCGAGTTCAAATAGCTTGGTGACTTCTTCGTTGGCTTCGTTGTTTACGGGTAAGACGATCGCATCGGTGAGTGCGGGGGAATCTGAATCTGGTGTTGCATCAGTTCCAGAATCAGAATCCGGGCCCTGGTCACTTCCGGCACCGTCAGTTTCCTCTGTATCAGGAGCAAAGATCACCACATACGCATCCACATCTCCGGCTGCAATAAGATCGGAGCCCCGTTGAAACCGCAGGCTGATTTCCAACGGATCGCCGCTGTAGTAAATACCCTTTTCGGTAATTATCCGGCCCTTGAATCCATCGGAGGCGTTGCCGACACCGATGTTTTTGTTCCTGCCATGGTCTTTTCCTGATCCATTGCCGTTGCCCTCAGCCATGACAAGCTGCGAGCCTATCAGTATCAGGATGGAAACACCGATGAACAGTGTTCTGGTTAAATTAAATCCCTTGGTGCTCATAATGTACCTCCTACAACTCATTAAGTGTGATCTGGGAATTTCTTCCAGCTCGTGTGTAGGGTAGTTTTTGTAGTGGAGTACATTCTGCGAAGTGAATCACACAGGGTCGCAACTAAACGGGGAAAAAATAGATGTGCGTCGCATTCTGGGGGCAGTTTATGGAATAAATAGGGGTAGATTTATTTTGAGGTGAGTTGATGAGAAACTAAATCTGCTCCTATTTACAGTCCAATTTCAACACTAATTAGTTGATCTTCCGGGCTCATGTTTTTGAAAGATTCAAAACCAGGAGCCGTCTTAAAATGAAAAAAGTGCGATTCACATTTGCAATCCGACGAGCCAAGTTTATTGGCTGGACATGTACCACCTAGAGAATGGAGTTTGTTCGACCACAAACATTCTACTTTTTGTGGGTTAGTTGTGTACCAAACTTCAATCAGGTCCATATAATCTCTTATATAGTCTATGTGCCATTTGTGGATCTTCTTTTCTTTACAATGCCGAGCAATGCGTGACTTTAAACCGCCTGGCCCAAACGCGCTTCCAACATAGGCGCAATATCCAGCCGATATGGTTGTTGAACCTAGCTTTCCAACCTGCGCTGAAAACTCAGCCGCATTACGGAAAACTAGGATATAAGTACCTGATTTAGAATCCATTGCAAATAAGAATAAGTAGGGATGGGTTTATTTTTGGGGTGAGTCGATGAGAAATTAGATCTTTCCCTATTCACACCCATTTAGAGAGTTCCAGGCTCAGGCACCAACCGCACAATCTTCCCCCCAGCCTGGTTTTCAAGCAGCAGGTAGATCAGTCCATCATATCCCACCTCAATCCAAATATCATGCAGGCGATTAATCCGGATTTTTGCTGATTTTACCTGCCGCTGACTATACTGTCCGACTACGACTCATTTTACAGGGAGTGTATAATGGCGATCACCACCTTCGATACTCTGAAGTTTGTGCGAAGGCTTGAAGAAGCCGGGATGCCTTCGAAACAGGCTGAAGTGCAAGCTGAGGTGCTTACCGAGGCATTAAACGTGAACCTGGAATCACTGGTTACCAAAGATTATCTAACTTCGCGTCTTGCGGAGCAGCAATCTTATATGGATACATGTTTTGCAGAACGGAAAGCCGACACTGATACTAACTTTCGTGTCATGTTCTGGTTACAGGGCATTCTTGTAGCAGGTATAGTTCTGCCCTATCTTGAGAGGCTTCTGGCACTTTGAGAATAAGCGGGACAGACCACGTTTACACTCCTTTTAACATATCGACAAGCGCAGCATAGAGCGCATCTTGCAGCGCCGAGTCAGCACCATTGCTGGCATCGGGCCTGGCACTGTGTAAGGTAATGACGATATTTTCCTGGGGATTGATGTAGATGCCTTGCCCAAAAATTCCGTTAGCATGGTAGCTACCATTCGGGTTCAACCACCACAGATAACCATAGCCTGCATTGCCTCGCGATGGACTGGTGGACTCGTCCATCCAGCTTGCTGGCAATACCTGAGTGCCATCGGCTAGTTGCCCGTTACCCAGGGCAAATAATCCAATTCGTCCGAAGTCGCGTAGAGTGGCACTGATGCGGGAACCCCCGAACTCGCCTCCCCCTGGCTCGGTTAATACCCAATTGGCAGCCTCTCCCATACCGAAGGGTTTCCAGATTTTTTCCTCCAGGTAGGTGGCCAGATTATTACCGATTGCCGAGCGCAGTAGGTTACCCACCAGATTAGTTTCCGCGGTGTTGTAATTGAATGCCTCTCCGGGAGTTGAATTTCGCGGTAAATCACGAAGATACTCATACAAGGCCATTGTCTCCCAGTTAACGCTGGCGATATCGGAACTGGGATCTGCGTAGGTCTCGTTCCACTGAACGCCAGAAGACATTTGCAGAAGATCACGGATGCTCGAGTCCTCATAGGAGGATCCTCTTAGTCTGGGTAAATAGTCCGTTACTTTTTCATCGACGCTCTCGATATAGCCATCTTGAACCGCGGCGCCCACCAGCATCGAGGTGACAGATTTTGCGACGGAGAATGACACCCACCGAGTATCCTGGGAATTGCCAAGACCATAGCGCTCGTAGGCGATCTCGCCATCCTTGATGACCAACAATCCAGCGACACTCTGCCGCTTGAAATATTCATCCAGGGTCAGGGTAGTTGCCCTGGACCGAATCACCGTATCGTCCAGGTTAGCCAGGTCCAGAGATAACGGGAGAACTGTTTCACCGGTCCTGATTCCACGAGTGGGAAGGATCTTATCCATGTTGCGGAAACCCGCCACAATCTGTTCCGGGGTCCAGGCATAGAGGTCTTCGATGGGGCCAAAATAGCGGGCATCATCGGCGGGATCGATGGTAGGTGCATCCGCTACAACGGTGCCGATGCCGCCCAGCATGACCAGGACGAGTGTGATGATTCTAACTTTTACTGCCAGGAAATTTGCAGTCATGGTATTTAGCTCCCCGTGTTAAAGAAGATCTCTGCCTAACTTGCCCCGCGGTACTCTGTGACCCACATCATGCACATAGGAACCACCAATATCGGCAATAGTTGGGGTCCCACTGCCACGCATAGTTATGGCCAGTTCACGATTCAACAAATCCAGCACCCGCTCGACACCGGCTTGGCCGAATGCACCCAGCCCCCACACATAAGGACGTCCGATGCCAACCGCCGCTGCCCCCAATGCCAGCGCCTTGAATGCGTCGGTGCCGCGCCGAATGCCGCCATCGATAATGACTGGAATGCGACCATTTACGGCAGCGATAACTTCCGGCAGGCATTCGATGGTGCTCCGCCCGGTCTCGGTCGCACGACCACCATGATTGGACAGGATGATGCCATCGGCGCCATATTGAACAGCCAGTGCCGCATCACTACCCACTTCGACACCCTTAATAATGACTTTCATATTGGTGACTTCTTTCATCTGACCAATCACATCCCAGGTCATGGCAGGATTCATTACACCAAAGCCGCGCATGTTCAATCCGTCGAAGGCGGGCTTGAGCCGTGGCGTGCTATGACAAACAGTACAATCCCTGTCATCTCCCCGAGCCATCAGTTGATCGGTTTCGGTGTTACGGCCTGCTGGCAGGTCAATGGTCAGGGCCACGGCGGTGCAACCCGCGGCTTCTGCTCGCCGTAGCATGGTTGCGGAATTTTCCCAGGGAGTGGCGACATACAATTGAAACCACAGCGGCTTGTCCCGTGCTTCTGCTACTGCTTCGATGGCAGTGGAAGACATGGTGGACAATATCATGTGGTGATTTTTGGCCGCGGCCGCTCTGGCGGAACCCAGTTCTGCGTCGGGGTGGAAAGCACCCTGGCTGCCAAGGGGACAGAGAAAAAATGGAGAGTCGGCTTCAGCGCCTAGCACATTGACCGACATGTCGGTGCTACTCACATCCACCAGACGGCGAGGACGGATTTGAAAACGGGTATAACCTTCCCGATTAGCCCTTAAGGTGTCATCGCTATCGACACCGGTAAGTAGATAACCCATATGGGCCGGGGGCACTTTGGCGCGGGCCACTGCTTCCATTTCCCAGACATTGATGACCTCTGAAGGGTCGGTTAAACGCTCCCCTAAGGTTTCTTCCACCTCCTGGGCGAACGCGGAGTAGCTGGTAAGTAAGGGGCTGGCGGCAAGGTATTTGAGAAACTCGCGGCGTTGAAACATGTTGATCCTCCAGTGTAGGCGTAGATATGTTTGCTATTCTGTCAGTGCGCCATAAACCAGGGCGCTTAATTCGCCGCGCAGTGCACCCGTGCCTCTGACGCCCATGTGTTGAGTCATCGACACAACGACGATGTCTTCAACCGGATCTATCCAGAAGTTGGTGGCGGCCGCGCCGGCCCAGTAGAAAGTGCCTTCTGAGGCGGGATAGCCCGCGCCAGTTGGATCTTCAACTGTCGCGAAACCCAAACCAAATCCGAGGGCGGGGGAGAAGGTACTACCTTGTTGTTCGCTGAGGTGATTTGTGCTCATGAACTCAACAGTCTTCGGGCCGATAATGCGTTCTCCGTTTAGCTCACCGCCGTTAAGCATGGCCTGTGCAAAGCGAAAATAATCTTCGGTGGTAGACACCAGGCCCAGGCTGCCGCCTTTGTATTCGTGGTCATAGGTATAACTGTTGACTGACCAGGATTGAGAGAGCACTCCACCCGGCGGACTGCCATGGGCTTCGTCGATGGGCACAAACTCACCGTCTTTCTTCCAGTGAATGGGTGACAGGCGATGGGCATAGTCTGAATTGACCACGTAGCCAGTATCAATCATGCCGAGCGGGGCGAACATTTTCTGTTCCAGGTAGTCGTCGGCAGCCATGCCGGAGATTACTTCGACCAGTCTCAGCGCGACATCGGGCCCGACACTGTAACGCCACTGGGCACCCGGTTGGTTCATCAGCGGAATGTTTGACAGGGCAGTCATCATTTCTTCCAGTGAAGTTTCCGGGCTGAATAGACCGAGTTCAACACAAGCCCTATCGTATTCACTGTTTCCCAGGCAATGGGAGAAACCAGCCGTGTGCCGCAAGATATCCTGCACCGTAGGTTGGCGCTGCATGGCAACGGTTTCATCCAGCGGTCCGTTGGGGTCCCGCAATACTCGCAGATCGGCAAACTCCGGGATGAATTTGGACAGAGGATCGGTCATCTGGAACAGGCCGTCCTGATATAACATCATCAGCGCGGTGGAGACTATTGGTTTGGTCATGGAATAGACACGAAACAGCGTGTCCTTCTCCATGGGAATTTCCCGCTCGGCATCCTGATAGCCCACGGCGCTGAAATGGGCGATTTTTCCGTGGCGGGCCACTAAGGTGACCATGCCGGCTATTTCGCCATTCTCGACTCGGCTGGCAAAGTAACTTTCTACCTTATTCAGTTGCTCGGATGAAAATCCGACTTCCTCGGGCTGTACAACCGGTAAACTGTCCGCGGCAAAGGCAAAGCTGACGGAGCAAATGCTTGCAGCGATTAAAAAGATTTTTGGATATTTGCTGTTCATGGTTGGTCCTCGTTATTCTTGTCTTCTAATATCTGGTATACCACACCGCGCGGTCTGCGTCTTCCCGGCCTGGGATCAACTAATCCGCACTGACAGGTTTAGAACAGTCGATTGAAAAGGTATTGGTGATCGCCAACAGCCCATCCTGGTTTCTGTTGCACAATAGTGATTGCACGGTCGGAGTCTGCTCCAGCGCGTGGTCATTTGCGGGGGTTGCCTGCAACTTCAGATGCGCAAAGATGCGGCGGCCATTGTAGGGTGCCGGCGCTAACAGGCCGTCGGCGTTAATCTCGGCGGGCATTAATTTGAGCCGAACCCAGCCTCTTACGTTGCCGCCTATGGTCATGATGCGGCGGTTTGTGCTGTCCAGATTAACGACAATGTCGCAGTGGGTGCGCGCCCCTTCGCCAAGTTGTTGCCGGCGCGCGTCGATGGATTGGTAATTTGGTCTGCTGGCGCGGCAGAGCAGGTCCCCTGGCAGGATGGGAAATTCGCCAGGATCATGGGCCATAAACGCCGCCATGGACGCGTCGTCTTCCGTGGCCGTTATCGCCTGATCGATGTAGCTGTGATGAGCAATCGCCCGACGAAATACGTGAGGGTCACCCAGTCCGCTCTCGCACATGACCCAGGATATGAAGGCCGCAGACCAGGGATTGCGCCAACGAGATCCGCTGCCCCGTGACTCCCAGGACTGATTTTGGCGCTCCAGAATCCATGCGCTGGATGGCGTTGTGGACCAATAGCCTGCAATAGAGCTTGCCACTCTGGTCGCCTCCAGTGGATCGATAGGGGTGCGTCGCCAACGTTGCGGCGTGTAGTTTGGATCAGATTCGCGAGTCTGGGTAAGATCCAGAATGTTATAACCGAAGTAAGCCCATTCCTGTACAACCGTGTTTACAATGCGGGAGCGGATTCCAGCGGATTCCAGCGCTGGGCGGCAGCCACGCTCTACATATGCCATGTCACCGGCTGCTCCGACAACTCGCGTCGAAGGGGCGGCCACGTCCAGTAGCTGTTTGGGGAGTCGTTCACTGAAAGGGAGTTGCGCTACGCTTGTTGGAAAAACAAGCATCAGCCACATTGAGGCAAGCAGCCAGAGCAGATTCCTGTTTCTCATCAATCCATTAATCCTTACAAGCCAATACAAGCAGCGCTGAAAATATAGAAGCATTAACGAATTTAGTCCATGCATTTCTGCAGGAATTAGCAGCCAGAGAGGCGGGTAACAAGAAAATTCCCGAGCCGCATGTTGCCGGTCACCATGGAGGTGGCAGTCCAGAATCCCAGGGGTTTGTCGGTGTTTGAGGATTTGATAGCTTGGTTTTCCAGTCGAGTGGTTTTTGATTACAGGGTCGATCTTACATTGTTGCGATGACTACAGAAGCATCGCGCGGTGATGAAATATTCGACTAATTGATAATCCCGCTTACATACTGCCAGGCGACTTCCCGTGCTATCGCTGTAGAAGTGCGGCGGGGCGACAGCAGGATGTCCAGCCACAGCCCATCGGTCAAGGCGGAGTAACCGCTGGCTATAAGCTCTACATCGACGCTGTGATTGCCGCTCCTCTTAAGCAGACTGGCAAACAGGGCACCTAGTTGCTGGTTGATGTCGTTGTCATGTCGTGCGCAGATTTTCTGATAGATCGGTCTAGCCTTCACTTCGCCGAGGAAGGCAAACCAGACCGCCAGCTTGTTGCGATTAACTATCTGCGGGCTGAAGTCGTAATTGACGATGGCGCGGACTATTTCCAGGTCGGCGCTATTCTTATCGACAAATATTTTGTCGAAGCCTTGCTTATACTCATCCGTCACGAAGCGCAGAGTTTCCACTAACAGCAGTTCCTTGGTCTTAAAGTGCAGATTCACGATGCCAGTGCTGAGTCCAGCTTCGGTAGTGATATCCGCCATGGTGGTGGCTGCCAGTCCCTTCTTCGCCACGCACTTGATGGTTGCCCGGATGAGCTGATTACGTCGTTCTGCGCGGGGCAGTGCTCGGCGTGTACGGGCGGGGGTTGCTCGAGCAGGCGGCGAATTGGCTGTTTCGCTGGTGGCCATGGTTAGTCCGGTAGAGGTGTGCTGGTTAAGGGCAAAAGTGCTGCATGACATCGAACACTTTACCGCATCCACATTGATAGAACAAATGAATGATCATTCATTCAGGGATAGACACGACTTGACGGCTCTGGCATGCTAGAGACAAATGACAAGAAACAATGGCAGAACCCATCTCAAGGGTTTTTTGGGGCTTCGTTAAGAGTTAATTCCTATGAGTAAGCGCTACGACGCCATCGTCATCGGTGCCGGTCACAACGGCCTTACCAACGCTGCCTACCTGGCCAAGGCCGGGCTCGATGTATTGATCGTGGAGAAGAATTCCTACATCGGCGGGGCCACCGTGAGCCGTGAACTGCATACGGACTGGCTGTATTCCAATTGTTCCTATGTGTGCAGCCTGCTACGTCCTGAGATCACCCGTGACCTGGAGCTGCCTCGCCATGGTTTGCAGGTTGTGCCCTACGGAGGCAGTGTCAGCTTTTGTAGCAATGGCGACTATTTCGGAGACTACCCGGATCATGGGCGTCAATACCGGGAGATTGCCCGCCACTCGATTCGCGATGCCAATGCCTACGAACGTTACACCGCCGATGTCATGAAGCAGACCCGGCTGATCCGCCCCTTTCTGATGCGCACACCACCGGACCCCACCTCGTTGAAACCGCGTGACCTGAAAGAGATGAAAGTGTTAATGGATGCCTTCGCCGAACTGGGTGAGGAGGGATTGGCAGACACACTGCGCTTCTGGACCAAGAGTATAGGCGACTACCTTGACGAATATTTCGAAACCGATGTCATTAAGGCCCATCTCGCTGGCAGCGGCATCATCGGCACAGCGCTGGGCGTTTATTCCCCGGGCACGGCCTATGTATTATTACATCACTACATGGGGGATGTGGACGGCACCGTGGGTGCATGGGGATTCGCCCGCGGCGGTATGGGTGCCGTGGCAGCAGCGTTGGCCTCCTCGTTGCAATCCTTCGGCGGCGAGATTCGCATCGATGCCGAAGTCGATCAGATAATTGTCCGCGGTGGTAAGGTGGCCGGTGTCGCGTTAAGCAATGGTGATGAGATTAACGCCGACATCGTAGTGTCCAATCTCGATCCGAAGCGTACCTTTCTGAAAATCATGGAGGAGAAAGATCTGCCGGCAGACGTGGTGAGGAAGGCGAAAAATTTCAAGATCCGGGGTTCCTCCGGCAAGCTCAATATTGCCCTGGATGGACTCCCCAGTTTCAATGGCATCCCGAAGAACAGCCCGCTGATGCACACCGATATGCACGTACTGGATTCCCTGCAAAGAATGGAGCGTGCTTACGATGATTGGAAGAACGGCAGCTTCTCGAGCGACCCCTATGTGGACATGCTCATACCCAGCCAGGTCGATCCCACCATGGCGCCGCCAGGCAAACATATGATGACGGTGTTCGTGCAGTACGCCCCACCCAGGGTGCATGGTGAGGAATGGACCGATGCGGACCGGGACGCCTTCGGCAAGACGGTGATCGACCAGATTGCCAACTACTCTCCGGACTTCAAGGACCTGATATTGCACTGCGAGGTGCGCACGCCCCGCGAAATCGAAAACGAAATAGGGCTGACAGAGGGCAATATCTTCATGGGTGAGTTGACTTTCGATCAGCTGCTGTTCAATCGACCCTTTCCCGGCTACGCCCAGTATCGGGGGCCGGTGCGAGGCATGTACATGTGCGGCTCGGGCACGCACCCCGGTGGTGGGGTCATGACCGCACCCGGGGCCAACGCGGCGCGGGAAATACTCAGGGATCTTAAACGGACGAATTTGGTGCCGGAGGCCTATCCCGATGACTAGCTCAAGCTTTGAGGTCATTATCGTCGGAGGCGGTCACAACGGCCTGGTGTGTGCGGCGTATCTGGCGAAAGCAGGGCACAAGGTGTTGCTGCTCGAACGTAATGAACGTGTTGGCGGTGCTGCGATTACCCGTGAATTTGCCGACGGCTTCTCAGTTTCTGCCTGTGCTCAATGGCTATACCAGTTCAATCCTACCGTGCAGGCAGACCTGAATCTGGCACAACACGGCCTGCAGTTGGCGGCCCGTGATCTGGACACGATCGCACTGGCAGCGGATGGCAATCATGTGACACTCTCAAGCACAACTGTGCACGGGACATCGGTTAGCCAACAGGACCAGCTAGCTTATAGCAGCTTCACCCAGCAGATGCAGAAGTTTGCCAGCTTGCTGGCCAGCGCCAGCGAACGGCGTGCACCGAAACTACTGCATAGCAATTGGACTGACAGGATCACTCTGCTGAAGCTGGGCCTGGGCATGAAAATGCTGGGCAAGCAGGACATGCAGGATCTCATGCGCATCGCCTTGATTAATATTTACGATGTCATGCAGGAGAACTTCGACAATCACCTGTTGCAGGCGGCGCTGAGCCTAGACGGGACACTGGGTACTCACATGGGACCACGCTCGCCTAACAGCGTATTCAGTTTTTTACATCGACGCCTTGGTGAAGTGTTTGGATTTAACGGCCCGGCCGTTGTGAAAGGAGGAATGGGCGAACTGTCGGAGGCACTGGCAAAGGCTGCTGTGAGTTATGGGGTAGAATTGCGCACATTAGCCGCAGTGGGAAAGATCAACTGCAATGCCGATGGTGTTACTGGTGTCACCCTGACCAGTGGCGAAATTTTTAACACGCCTGTCGTCGTCTCTAATGCAGATCCTAAAACCACCTTCGAAAAACTGGTGGGATTACGGAATATCGAGACCGGTGTGGCGCGACGAGTCAGCACTATCCGCATGAAGGGAAATGTGGCGAAACTGCATCTTGCCTTAGACGGCCTACCGGATTTCAGCGGGCTCGATATGCTGCAGCAGGGACAGCGGCTATTGATCGCGCCTTCCATGGATGCCATGGAACGGGCATTTAATGCCGCCAAGTACGGGGAGTTCTCCGCCGAGCCGGTCATGGATATTTGCATCCCTTCTTTACATGATTCGAGCCTGGCACCGGCCGGCAAGCACGTATTATCTGCGCTGGTGCAATATGCACCCTATGACCTGAAGGCGGGTTGGGCACCAGTGCGGGAGACCTACACCCAATTGTTGATCGAACGCCTCGGCGCGTACGCCCCGAACATCGGCGCACGCGTACTCGCCACTGAACTGCTCACTCCGGTGTCTCTGGAAAGGGAGTTTCATCTGGGAGGCGGCCATTGGCATCACGGTGAAATCAGCCTGGACCAGATCATGATGATGCGCCCGTTTCCGGGAGCAACGCAGTATGCTATGCCGCTGGCCGGCCTTTACCTGTGCGGCGCTGGCGCACACCCTGGCGGCGGTGTCATGGGTCTGGCGGGCCGCAATGCTGCCAATGAGATTATCAGCAACAGTAAGAGAGCAAATACCGGGAGTATCGCTACTACAAAGCAACAGGAGGGCAACTCATGAAAGCACATGACGAAACCATGATGTTGCGAACGCCGTTTCACTCTCGAGTGGCTGAGGCCTGTGAAATCAATCAATGGGATGACTGGAAAGGCTATACCACACCAAGAGCCTACACGGAGGTGGAGCAGGAATACTTTGCGGTTCGCAGTAGCACTGGTGTATTCGATCTGTCTCCCATGACCAAGTACCGCATCACCGGTGCCGATGCCGAGCGTTATCTGAATCGGGTGATGACGCGGGACGTAAGCAAGCTTAAGCCGGGTCGAGTTGGCTACACGATCTGGTGTAACGATGCAGGCCAGGTGATGGATGACGGCACGCTGTTTCATTTCGGTGCCGGTGACTATCGTCTGTGTAGTTACACTCGGGTAATGGACTGGCTGCAGTGGTCCTCCCTGGGTTTAGATGTCAGCATCGAGGACGAGACTGCGGATGTGGCCGCGCTGGCGGTGCAGGGGCCGACTTCCTGTGCGGTACTTAAGGCCATGGGCTTTATCGGAATCGAGGAGCTCAAGCCTTTCGGATTGACTCATCACGCTTTCGAGAACACCGAACTGATGATTAGCCGTACCGGTTTCACGGGCGATCTCGGTTACGAGCTGTGGATCGAGCCGGGTAAAGCGGAGCTACTCTGGGATCGACTCTTCACAGCCGGTGCCAACCTGGGCATTCACCCTATCGGCAACGACGCCCTGGAGATGCTCAGGATCGAGGCGGGTTTCCTGCAGGCCGGGGTGGATTTTGTGCCAGCGGAGGAAACCGTGCGCGAGGGACGTTCGCGGTCGCCCTTTGAGTTGGGGCTGGGATGGCTGGTGGATCTCGACAAGGGTCTGTTCAACGGTCGCCGCGCGCTTATCGAAGAACAACGAAATGGCTCCCGCTACGGTTTCGTGTTTCTGGATGTGCAGGGCAACAAGCCAGCGCAACATTCCTTTATCCTCAAGGGTAAAAGGGAGATTGGCAGCGTGACTTCGGCGGCCTGGTGTCCGACGGCTAAATCCAACATTGCCTTCGCCCAGGTCGAGTCGCAGTACGGGCGTCCGGGTGAAGAGTTAATTGCCGAGATTTACTACCAGCGGGAGCTCATTTGGACCCGACTGCTGGCGAAATGCCGAGTGATCGAGCGCCCGGTGTTCAGTTCGCCGAAACGGCGGCAGACACCGGCGCCGGATTTCTAATAGAAGCTGAAGTATCTTCCTCTCGGAAGCAACCGCGTTCTCACAGCCAATAGGGTACACCTGACACGAAGCGCTCATGAAATTCATCGCCACCAATGTAGACGATTCACTGCTTAAGCTGGCAGACCGGGTGGCTGCCCAGCAGGACCGATCTGGCTTTGCGCTGGATCCTTACTTTTATCGCTCGCATATCACCTACCAAGTAGAGTTGGAGCATATTCTCTACAAGAGCTGGCTCTACGCCGGGCATATCAGACGCCATCGCGGTGCCCGCGTGTGTGATGCGCCACAGGGCAACCGGAGCACCTTCGTCTGTCCCTATCATGGATGGGTGTACCGTACCGATGGCAGCTTGAAGCTGGCCCGTGACATGGATCTGCTGGAAAATTTTCGCTATGAAGACTACGGCCTGAAACCTGTCAGTGCCAGCCTACTATAAAACGTACGATCCAGTTCGCTAGAATCCTGTTGTGAATCTCCTCGTCAAGACTCCTAATGGCGCGCTTGTACACTGTCTCGCCAATAATTCCTCGGCGTAGCTCTATCAGGGCGCGTGAATAGTCCTTGCTGAATTCCGGATGGCCCTGAATGCTCAGGATATGGTCGCCGATCTGATACATGGAGTTGGGGCAGAAATCACTACTCGCAAGTAGTTCTGCTTCGGCAGGTAAGCGGGTGACCTGGTCCTGATGACTGACAATGACCGAATAATTAGCGAGTGGCGGCTGCATAAAGTCTTTCATCTGTACTATGTTATTTCGGTGCACCCCGACTCCCCATCCTACCTTGGCCCGTGCGGTCTTACCGCCCAGCGCCTCCGCGATCAGCTGATGACCGAAGCAGATACCCACCAATTTTTTTTTCGCAGCATGCAGCTCGGTAAGGAATTCGCGAAAACGATGAATCCAGGGTTCATCATCATAAACACTCTGCCTGCTGCCGGTGATGATGTAGCCGTCACACTCATCGAGGTGTCGGGGATATTCGTCCTCAATGACATTGTAGTTGGCGATATCGATCGGCTCTCCAAGCACTAAGAGTCCTGCACGTTTCAACATGTAACCAAACATATCGGGGTAATCTCCATGATCGGCCTGAAATTCCTCCCTTACCGAGTCCGCCTGCAATACACCAATATTCATTTTCTTAGTCTTTTCCTGATTTAGTATCTGATTTTAGTTTTTCTATTGCGCCCACGAGGGCGAATAATCCACTATTTTGCTTACCCAGTCACTAGCCGCGGCCGGGGAGAGGCCGAGTGGAATTGGTGTTATCGGCCTCATGAAAATTTTGGAAGCGCCAGACCGCTTGCCCATTCAAAATTGTATTGTTTCACGAATGCCAGCTGCTCTTCCCTGGAGCTGATAAATGGCCTGAAGAGTCCCATCTGATGGCATGAGAGCCCTTAGCTTGGAGCCTGTAGGGATGAGGGAGCACTCGAACTAGAGCAAAATACCCACGTGTGCAGCTGGATTCATAGCATCGTAATGTTCGGAGATTACCTGCAATAGAGGGCAACTGATGGGTGGCAATATCGCTATTTTCTGAATTTTTGAAAAATTGCTAAGGCAATGTGGGAGTAAATATAGATGCCGCAGAAGGCTATACAGAATACGGCTAGAAAGGCTCCAATCGTACCGAGATAAAGATAAGCTATAGCTCCAATGACCGCTGAGGCGCCATTTTGAAGCGTTATCCACAGACCTCCCCAGCGCCAATATACGATGTTACTTAATGTCATCAAGTAAACATTGACAGCGATGATCAAACAGAAAATTAGCAGACCAGTCAGGTGATACAGCGTTTCGGGAAACTGGCCAGCTAACGATACGGATGCAATGATTAAACCTGCTGGAGGCGGTGAGGGCAGTCCTACAAACCCTTCTCCACGGTCGCGATCGGATTGTGACACGGTAAACCGAACCAAACGCATCAGACCACCCAATGTATATCCAATCCCGACTACCCAGGCTGCCGTACTTGTTAACACATGTGTTTCTGGCGCACTGCTAAAAAATAGATAGAGGCTAAATCCTGGTAGAAATGCAAAAGAGATCACGTCCGAAAGAGAGTCTAATATTGGACCCGATTCCGTTTTAACGCCTAAGAGATTTGCTGCTTTTCCATCGAGACCATCGAATAATATGGCTAAGAACATCCATATCAAGGCTGCGGTGTAGTTCTGTTCTAATAGTTGGACTAGCGTAGTGAATCCACATCCAACACTGGCAAACGTCAGGAGATTCGGGATGCTTCTTACAAATTTTGACATCAATGGGAAATTCACTCTGATTATGATGGGGCACAGAACTGTGTTGAGAAGCCAATTTTCAAAATCTGAGGCATATTCGAACTCGAATGAACCAATTTGTCAAAGCAGCAAGATATATCTCTTTTTGCCCAGAGACCAGTTGCTTCCGCCATCTATGTCCAAAAGCATGGGTTTCAGTAATCCTTAGATCGATATTTTTGGATTCCATATCAAATCTACTGTATTTTTTACGTCTCTCAATAAGTTTTAGAAACTAGTTTGTCAATTCCAAGGAGTTCGATATGACAAATTCCATGTCCGCCTATCCAAAACCTCGGACGCTCGCTGTTGTTATTGGTCTTTCGGGAATCGCGCTGTTGTACCTGGGTGTCTTGCTAACACTAGCCGGTGGTTCGCTGTATTACGTACTCGCCGGCATCACACTCCTGGCCTGTAGTGTCTTACTCTTTAAAGGCGATCATCGCGGTGCTCAACTCTATGGGATCTTCCTGATAGTCACTTACCTTTGGTCGATTTACGAAGTGGGGCTCGATGCCTGGGCATTGATGCCCAGAGTTGCGATGTTCACTGTACTAGGGCCCTGGTTTCTACTTCCACGAGTGCGCAGAGGTTTATTACAGACCAAACCTGCGCCGCTGTTCATGCAAAAATCTGCCAAAATCACTGCGGGTGCAATGCTTGTTTTTTTGGTTACGGTTTATATCGTCAATGCAAACTACTATGTCGGCACACCGAGTGCAGCCGGTACCGGTGAAGTTCACAATGTTACCGGTGATTGGACTCACTACGGCGCTACAAAGCAGGGAACACGATATGCGGCGACTGATCAGATCAACTTGGAAAATGTCGATCAATTAGTTCGCGCCTGGGAAATTCGTACTGGAGTACCCGGTGAATTTAAAGGGACTCCCATACAGGTTGGTGACGGACTCTATTTGTGCACGGGACAAAACATCATTCTTTCATTAGATCCCGACAGTGGGGAGGAGCGCTGGCGATTTGACCCTGAAATCGAAACTCCACGCATTGGATTCTGGGACACCTGCCGTGGAGTAACCTACTATCAAGCGCCTTCATTTCGATCGCTCGGCGTGTGTGAAGAACGCATTTTTACGGCAACCACGGATGCAAGATTGATCGCTGTCAATAAGAACACCGGTCAACGCTGCGCTGATTTCGGTGACGATGGGGAAGTTAGTTTGTTAACCGGCATGGGTGAAGTCAAGCCTGGCTTCTATTTCGTTACTTCGCCCCCAACTATTGCAAGCAATGTGTTGGTGCTTGGCGGTTGGGTGCTAGACAATCAGGAAACCCAAGAACCCTCTGGCGTTGTCCGCGGTTTCGACCCAATCAGCGGCGACCTGCTCTGGGCCTGGGACATGGGGCGCGAAGACCGCAACGGCTTACCACCAGAGGGAGATTCTTATACGCGTGGTACGCCCAATGTATGGAGTCTGACAAGCGCCGACGAAGAGTTGGGGCTAATCTACCTACCCACTGGCAATGCCACACCAGATTACTACGGCGGACATCGCAGTGAGGCCATGGAGACGTATGCAAGTTCAGTTGTTGCGCTAGAGGCGGCAACAGGAAGGGTCAGGTGGCACTTTCAAACTACACATCACGATATTTGGGACTACGATGTTCCTTCGCAGCCAACACTAGTTGATATTCCAATCAATGGAACCTTGCGCAAGGCTGTCATCGTTCCTACCAAGAGGGCGGAGATTTTCTTGCTGGACAGGGAAACCGGTGAACCGCTGACTGAAGTAGCCGAATTGGCCACGCCACAAACAGATCTGCCCGATGAAACCACAACTGCGACCCAGCCGTTCTCTGTCGGTATGCCGTCCTTTGCGCGCGACTATATCAGGGAAGCGGATATGTGGGGAATAACGCCTTTCGATCATGCCTTGTGTCGTTTGCAGTACCGGAATTTGCGTTATGAAGGCCCACTTACGCCACCCTCAACCGGTGGTTCACTTGTTTATCCGGGAGTGGCGGGCGGCATGAATTGGGGCAGCGTGGCTGTCGACGAGGTCAATAACCTAATGGTCGTCAATTCGATGCACAATCCATCAGTAGTGAGATTATTCCCACGCGATACGCTGACCGGAAATGAACAGTTGGGTATCGGTGGTGCTCAGTCAGGGACACCTTACGCGGCTTACTCCTTCTTCTTTTTATCACCCATTTTTACGCCATGCCTGCGGCCACCGTACGGGGAGATGGCGGTTGTCGATCTGGCCTCCCAGGAAGTGATCTGGCGTCGTGGCTTAGGCACTGGCAAGGACCAGGGTCCTCTGGGTATTCCCAGCCGACTACCCCTGCCAATGGGCATGTTTTACAACGCCGGATCCATCGTGACAGGCGGTGGGCTCATCTTTATAGGCGGCGTGGTGGACGGCACTATGCGTGCAATAAATATCTACAACGGCGAAGAAGTGTGGACGGACGCGTTACCGGGAACATCAACTGCCACGCCTATGACCTATGTGAGCCCGGATTCGGGTAAACAATATGTACTGGTGACAGTGCCTGTCGGTGGCGGGGGTCTTCAATTAGAAACGAGTATCAATGCACTCGACAGCGGAGAAAATACTGGAGGTCATGTCATCGCCTACTATTTGCCAGACTGAGAAAGAATAATTTTAGGATCAGGTCTCTAGGAACCCTCTGACTTCAATTAGAGACCTGATCCTGGAATTCCCAGGCTGTCATCGCCATTCACCCGAACAGCTGCCCTCCAACAGTCTGGGCTAAGGTGATCAATCACCACCCAAATCAGCGAGGAAATCAGCTTGATCCCCGATTGCTCTGATCCGCAATTCATCCCGCTTTTCAGGCAGATAAGCCCAATCTGTCGACAAAACTGTGACCCAGTTTGACTATTTGCTAAATCCTTTCCAATTTTTTGTGAATCATGCCACAACATTTTTTACCCGCTTCAGTATTCTGTACATTAGAAAATACTTCCCCAGCAGCTACTGCAAAAAATCGAAGTAAAGGAAGAAAAGAAATGACGGCTCTAAATATTACAGATGGCAGCATTACTCACCGCAAAGAGATTATTCAACTATTCCAGATGGCAATAGCCAAGCAATGGCAGGCCAGCTATTTATTCGTTACAAAAAATCATGTTACTTCCCACGATCTCAAGCTGACTTCGGTGGATGCTCGGGATGGCACATTTTATGTAGATGGCGAATTTGACAATCTGCTGAAGAAAAGGAACGAATCATTAATGTTCCGCGCTCAAAGTGGAGGACTCTCTGTTGTATTCAAGTCACGACTGAGTAAGGCCGCCAACAGTGAGACAGCTATATCCGGGCATGAACATCAGGTAGATCTACCCTATGAAGTTCGCTGCACTCAGTTACGCAAGTCTGCCCGTGTCAATTTGGAATCCTTAGCTGAAGAAGTTCCGGTAACTCTTTACTTGTCGATGGGTGGGCGCATTGATGGAACTGTCATTGATATATCGACGTCCGGTGCCAAGGTCAGGGTGAACAGGGATCTGTCAAACGAGATTAAGAATTTGCAGGTTCTTGATTCTTGCCGAATTAGTTTGCCCGACGATTCTGTTCTGCAAGCAGGAGTGCAGCTGATGGATATGACTCTTGATGACGAGTGCGATACCACAACTCTGCGCTGCCAGTTTTCCGACATACTGAGTAACAACGAAGAAATCCTGGAAGAGTTCATCGCCAACACACAAGATCAAGCAGAAACTACTGAGCTGGCAATTGCCAGCTCATTGGCAGAACGCCTACAAATCCACCATTTTCTCCCCTGTTTCACCGTGCCAGGGATGACCATGCAATCCCGATGGACTTCTGCACGACGCTGCCTGGAATAAACTACGTCGCGCTTGTGCAGACGAGTTGGTGGAGCCACTGCGCCACATGGACTCTCCAGCCCAGCAGAGTCGCTGTTGGGCTGGAGAGCCGAACTAGTATTCGTCGTATCCTTCGGTGAATTCGATGCGAACGCCCCTGGGATCGATGATGTAAGCAATATTGAGATCGATTGCAGGAATTTCCCTGTAGGGTACCTGAAACTCAATTCCTTTAGCTTCTAATGCACGACAGAAATCCTCGAGGCCGTCGATTTCGAAACCGATGTGGTCAATGGCGGTACCCTGAGTCGCTGCACGCTCGCCCTGAGCGCCTCCGAAACTCAGGTTCATGCCTGGAACATTGGTAGTAGTAGCGATTCGACCCCGTGGCCTGATCTCCAAACCAAACACGTCGGTATACCAGGCGAGTAGCTCTTCGTGCCCCTGAAGATTGAAATGAATATGGTAGCCAGTGACTTCCGCCTGCAATCCCTGATCTTCCTGTAGCTCAACTCGTGCACCGCCAGGCAAATCTATGAAGGCGTTAATCTGGCCCTCAGCGCCTAGAAAGGTTCTCCCACCGAAGCCGGCTTCTTCAGTTGTAACTGGAAGCCCATCGGCTTCCCATTTGCTTAGAAATGTTTCCATGTTGCGGACCTTGAATCCGAAGTGATCCATAACGGTCTGGTTCGATGGCATGCTGGGGTCGCTGGGGGTAAGTGCGACCAACATGTTGTTCAGCACGACAGCAGTTAGTAATGGGTTGCCTTGGGCATTGCGGCCTTTTTCAACCACCCTGCCGCCGAAATGGTTAACCCAAATATCTTTGTGCCGTTCCATGTCGGAGACATTCAGGTGGACGTGGCCATAGGTAAGACCGTCAGAATTGAAACTCGCCAGCTGCTGGCTATAAGCCGGTGCAGACAACAGAAAAAGTAAAATCAGTGCTAAGAATGAACGCATATGTTAATCCTCCATTGTTATTGGTGTTATTCGTAGCTGGCTAGAGCATAAAGCTATTAGTAGTGGGAGTCTATGCTATCCGGGGGCGCTGAGGGGCAGGTGAAGCGTGATTCAGTTGAGCCAGATTGAGTATCACTGGCTGAAACTATCCCAAAGGTCTGCATCTCAAATTAGCATCTGTCGTCAATCTCGGAGGATATTGCGTGCCAGGAGCGGGGATAATTCTCGCTTCGAGCACAGCTGGGCGGAGATTATTTCTTGTCAACTGAGGCAGATTGCCGAGTGAGCCAGATCGAAGCTTAGATGGGCCGAAGAAGTAGATTTCTCAGCCACTGAGTAGGGCAAGAAACGATTGGTTAAAAAGTGAATTCTCCACAAAATCTAAGTCTTTCCACATCTGTCAGAGCAGAGCGGCGGCAGTAATCAGATGGAAGACAGTCCGCATAATATTATTAAGCACCCAATGAGACTACCGAAAATGCCTGTGTTAGACTGGCATGAATCGATACAGCATAGTTAGACAAACGATATCTGAAACTACTGGAATAATCGGTTAATTAGAAGAGTGTCACTAAAAATCCTTCCCCTGGAGGAAACCATGAAGACAACCATACTCTCAATTATCGCTCTTGTACCATTCGCCCTGGCTACTCCTATCCTGGTCAGTGCTCAGGATGATTTTCCCCGTACGGCTTCAGGCAAGCCGGATTTCAACGGAAATTACGATATTTCCAGCCTCACTCCCTTTCAGCGACCCAGTCAATACGGTGATCGCCTGTTGCTGACGCCGGAGGAAGTCGAGGCGATGCGTGCGCGGGAAACTTCCACCAGGGCCGCTGATTCCGTGCCCAGTGATCCTGCAAGAAACGCACCCGAAGCCGGCGGCAACATCGGCTCTTACAATGACTTCTGGTTTGACCGGGGCAACGATGGTTTTACTATCGATGGCGAGTACCGCACTTCGATTCTCACCTATCCTGAAGATGGCCGCATGCCCGAACGTACTGCCGTTGGAAGAGAGAAGGCAGCCAATGCGCCGCGCTTTGCCTGGCCCGAAAGAGACGGTGCCTGGTGGCTGGAAACCGGTGAGCAGCCCTACGACGGCCCCGAAAATTCGGTGCTTGGCGTTCGGTGTATCTATCAGCCTACCGCTTCAATTCCGATTCGCCCGCTGGTGTACAACAACCTGAAAACCATTGTGCAGACCGATGATTACATGATGGTCTATGTCGAGTGGATGCATTGGGCACGCATCATCCGCATTGACGCTGAGCACAATGGGGCGGAACTCAGCACACTGGATGGAGATTCAATCGGATGGTGGGAAGAAGATACCCTGGTAGTTGAAACCGTTAATTTCCTCGATCTGCCCTACCAACCGAATGAAGGGCGACGCGTTATTGAACGCTTCAGCCCGATTAATGAAGGTGGTTTGATGTACAGCTTCACGGTGGACGATCCGGATTACGTAGATTCCTATGGCGGAGAATTCGTGTGGCCAAAGTCGGATCAGGTTCCATACGAATATGCCTGCCACGAAGGCAACTACGCCATGACCGCCATGCTGATGGGTGCCAGAGTTCGGGAAAAAGAGTGGCGTGAGCAAAACGGGTCTTCAAACGAGCAGTAGCTGAAGCTAGTCATTGCTCAGACTAAAGATCGCTTTGCTGGTGGAGGACGACGAATCATGTCGACTCTAACGAGAGCCGACATGAAAAGGTGGTTACATACTGTTCGTCATATGGCGCGCGTGGCAGCATCGATCCCTAAAATCTAGCTTCTAGCCAAACCCAGGATTTGTCGGTATCGGATTTACCGGCTGTTGCATCTCCCCTGGAATACCTCGCGTACTTGATGCCCAGTGTGTAGTTTTCAGCTACTGGATACACATACTGCAGATCCAGCTCATCGCCCAGGTCATCAACCAGCGGGGAGTCATCTTCGGCGTCAAATTCGTGATAGACCACCGACCAGTTACCTGCGAACGCCTGTCCGCTGACATTCAGGTAGGCATCGGTTAGACCCTGAGCCGGTGTGGCAAGAAACATGTCCCCCCACCCGTTGTGAGCGTGCAGGGTTGAGAGTGGAGTTGCAAAACCGTAGGCACCGTCGTCCGAGCCCAGTTCTTCGTACCCTATCCGCAGATTCACTCCGTTGAGCGTCACACCACCCTCTACGCGGTAATAGTCTGCATCATATTCCACCGTTTCAGTCTCGGATTCCTGGTCGGCGTATTCCAGTAGATAGCTCACGTCGAGTCCGTTGATTTCCCTGCTACCGGTGAGCCGCAGGCCATAGGTATCCAGTGAGTTATCGGGCCCGTCTTGTAGCTCAAGCAGATAGGCATAACCGGTTAGAGTGCCGATGGGAGTGTCGTACGCGGCATGAAACAGGTGATCCTCAGAGTCGATATCGGCATCTTCGGCAAAGATGCGTTCACGCTCATCTATATAATTGTAACTCAGGTTTAGATTCTCAATCGGAGTTGCCGTCAGAGTAACGGCGTCGAAAGTTTGCCGGTCCTGGCGCCAGCCAACATGACCGAGGAACCTGTGATTGTCATAAATGATTAGCTGTCGGCCCAATTTTGCCGTAAAAAGATCGTTGCCATATTGCAGATAGGCCTGATCCACCTCGGTAGTCTCCGGATCGGCAATCACCGAATATCTGCCCGGCTTGAAACCGGTGGGCCCTACGGAATAGCTATCGACTCCAGCCACCGTCCGTACATCTTTGACCTCAACCATCGCCGAAAATCCATTTACAGTTCTCGTGGTGTAGGAAAGTCTGGAGCTCAGGGTCAACGCGTCGGCGTCTTTTAGCGCATTATCATCCTGCTCCACATTTTCATATCTGAGTCTGAAAACACCACTGACCGTGCCTCCGCCTAAGGATTGAGATAGGAGTATGGGACTATTCGCTATTAGCACCAGTCCTAAGACTAAGCTAACTCGGAAAGTGGCTGAATTCATAGGTAGACTTCCTTATGTCGTGTCGATTTTGTTAATCATCCAGATTCTGCCTGGAGGCGACAATTCGGGGAACCACCTAAGCTATTAGGGGTGCCCGCAACTGCCTTTCTATTTCGCTTAGCCGCAGTGTCACGGCTCTTCCCCCCACCCGTTGTGTGCGTGCAGGGTTGCGAGTGGAGTTGCTTAACCGTAGGCACCGTCGTCTGAGCTCAGCTCTTCGTGTCCTATCCGCACATTCACCCCATTAAGTGTCACACCACCCTATACGAGGTAATAATCTGCACCGTAGTCTATAATGTCAGTCTCGGAATCCTGGTCTGCGTATTCCAGTAAATAGCTCACCTCGAATCCGTTGATTTCCCTGCTACCGGAGAGCCGAAGGCCATAAGTATCCAGTGAGTTATCGGGCAAGTCTTGCATTTCAAGCAAATAGGCATAACCGGTTAGAGAGCCGATGGGAGTGTCGTACACGGCATGAAACAGGTGATCCTCAGAATCTATATCGGCATCTTCGGCAAAGATGCGCTCACGCTCATCCAAAAAGTTGTAAGTCAGGTTCAAATTCTCACTCGGAGTTAGCGTCAGAGTAACGGCATCGAATTTTTGCCGATCCTGGCGCCAGCCAACATGACCGATGAACCTGTGATTGTCATAAACGATGACCTGTCGCCCAAGTTTTGCTGTAAAAATATCGCTGTTGTACTGCAAAAATGCCTGATCCACCTCGGTAGTCTCCGGATCGTCAACCGACGAATATCTGCCCGGCTTGAAACCGGTGGACCCGACGGAATAGCTATCGATTCCAGCCACTGCCCGTACATCTTCGGCCTCCAGCATCGCCGAAAACCCATTTACAGTTCTCGTGGTGTAGGAAAGTCTGGAACTCAGGGTCAACGCGTCGGCGTCATCCAGCGCATTATCCTGATCGACACTTTCATATCTGAGGCGGAAAACACCATTGACCGTGCCTCCGCCTAAGGATTGAGATAGGAGTGTGGGGCTGTGCGCTGTTAGCACTAGTCCTAAGACTAAGGTAATTCGGAAAGAGGCTGAATTCACAGATAGACTCCCTTAGGTGTGAGGAAGCTAACCGTAGAAATAGATATCACCAGCCTCCACGAGATCTGAACTAGTAAGTTATTTGTACTATAGGAGTGGCTATAGCATGTTTCAGATGATAAGTAATCATTATTTCCATGAATAGCATTCTTATCAAGAAAGATTCCCTATGGGAGATGGTCTTGTAGTTGGATGCGGATAAAAGTTTCTTCTGGTATTTGTCGGTGAGCCAGAAAGCAGCTGGGTTGTAAATGAGAGTAACCGGCGGCCATGTCCGCCCCAACTCAACAACTATTACTTTCCCAGCGAGTTAGAAGAGCATCTGCAACGATTCGTGAATTACTACAATCATGAGCGTTATCATGAGTCACTGGATAACCTGACGTCGACAGATGCATTACGACGGGCAGGCTGGATTATTAACCCGGATGAACTGATGTACCTCTTAGATTTGAGCTAGCTTTGTCCAAAAGGGTCTGACGACGCACAGTACTTAGACTTTCGGTTAATTTACTATTTTATTGGTGTCTCCTCACAAGCTCCCGGCCCCTGCTACGGTCACTAAGAGCCTCGGAATCCATATGAGAAACGGCGCGTCTTAACCCGCTTCTTTCTGCTGAAAATGCCTTGGATTCAGGACAAGACAAAACGCTGCTATAGTGACTACGGCCCACACTAAGAAGCCGGGCTTATAACTTCCGGTAAAATAATTGCTCAGAGCCATTATTGAACTCATCGTAAAACCGCATGCTGCACCAGCCGCTTTTGCAAGACCACTCACTGTGCCCACTGTCTGTGGAAAGTATGTGGGTATAAGTTTCACTACGGTAGCTGCTGATGCACCCGCAAGTAATGCCAGACAAAGCATGCCTGTTATCTGGATGGGAAATGAAATTTCAAAAACGAGCAAAACTGCCAAAATCGATTTTGCGCCACACAAATAGACAAGCATTCTTATCGGATTAAGCCTGTCCGAAAACCAGCCCCCGACGGGTCTCATAGTCGATACACACATCACGATGGCTGCAGCATAAACCATGGATGCCTGCGCTGGGTCGATATTCCACCTGGCAGCAAGATACGTGGGAGAGAATGCAGAGAAAAATGTTAATGTGCCAAACGATGCCCAATACAAAAATGCTATTTCCCACACCAGAGGTCCGGATTTGTAAACACCTAACATTTGGCGTGTAGTGAGTTGTTTTTTAATTCGCACGGGAGGATCGGAGGTCATCGTCCAATATACGATAGCCATGATAAGAGTGGGAACCACGAAGATGAGGAAGATAAGGCGCCAGCCTGCTATGGGCCCGAGAACAAATTTGGCAGGCATATCCGCGTTATTCAAAGGGCCCCCAAGAACATTGGTTATCAGCAATGGCACAAACACCAATCCTAATATTATTCCGATATTGCCTAAGGCGAATATTCCGAGAGCTGTTCCTTGTTTTGACTGAGGATACCAAGCAGACACATGCGTGTTGCCAACAATAAAACTTGCACCTCCCAAACCCAGCATCATCCCGAGTATAAGAAACATAAAGTAGTTGTTAGCAAACGAAGCTAAAATTAAAGGGATGAGAAGGACAAGGAGTAGAATTGTGAATACTTTTCTGCCTCCGTATCTATCAGCCATCATGCCCAATGGAATGCTGATGCAGGCGGCAAACAAGGGAGGCATGGCCGACAAGAAGAGCGCCTGGGTGGCAGTGTAGCCATACCAATCAATCAGGAACGGACCCAGAGCGGAAAACATCGCCCATATGCCAAAGCCAAGAGAAAATGCGATAAGTGATACCCACAGAACCCTTGGATTGCCGGGCGGGATCCAGGAACTATCGACTTCCGTATTTGCTTTTTCACTACCACGTTGTTGAGAAACTGCAGCCCCAACTCCCGATTCATTCACACCCGTTACCTCTCTCTCCCTCGGTGATTCCGCACAGGCACGTGGCAAGCTTAATCTTCACTGGTCTGTAAAGTACAGTGGATAGGGTCTCACTAAGCGCACTATTGGTAAGGAATTTGATGTAGATCAATGGTACTTGAATGCTGTTTTTCTATGGTCTTGATTTTAATTTGATCGGTTTGATTATAGCCACCTCAAAATTCCCAACCTGCTTTGATTCAAATCAAGTCGTAGCCCCTATGCCATAGGTATGCTACCGCCCGTCGCAAGAGGCTCGGATCGTCGATTCGGGCCCCGTGAGAGCGAGTTCGCAAGTCGCAAATCAGGTGTGGCGTTAATGGAGGAGTAGATAGTAGATAGTGCATAGTCTATGTGGTTTTTTCCGTATCTTCTGAATTGGTTGAGTTCTGCTGCTCACAGTGTTTTGGGTAGAGTGAATGTTTCTCTGCCTCGGATTGTTATACCCGATTCGGATTGTTATACCCAATAAAGGGGGCTACTAAGTGATGAAATGGAACATTAGTTGGAAAATTCCTGTCTGCGCTGTCGTAATGGGGTGGGTGTTTATGCTGATGCTGCCAGCCCAAACGAGTTTGGCACAGAATCAGGCCGCCATTGCCGCCGGTGAGCAGATTTTCCAATCCAGCTGCTTCGCATGCCATGGCATTGGTGAGGCGCAACGCGTCGGGCCGGATTTGGCTGGCGTACATGAAAGACGCTCACAGGAGTGGTTAGAGCAATTTATACTATCGCCTCAGACGATGTTTGATCAGGGAGATGAGATTGCCGTGGCATTGTTTGGAGAATTCAATGGCATGGTCATGCCGGATTCGGCCGTTTCAGATCAGCAAATAGGGCAACTGCTCGCCTATATCGAATCCAGAAGCCTGGCAGTCGCATCGGCTGTAGATGCCAACTCTGGAGCTGCTGAGCCAGCGGCGGTAATCGCAGCAGCGCCCGCATCTCCCGAAGACGTCTCCAGTGGTGCTGACTTGTTCCAGGGCAGACTGCGTTTCGAGAATTCCGGACCCGCCTGCAACGCCTGTCACGACGTCCAGAATGATGCAATAACCGGTGGAGGCGCACTCGCCGTCGAACTGACCTCGGCCTATTCGAGGATGGGTGGCGCTGGGCTGACCGCTATCCTCGCCAACACACCATTCCCTGCCATGCAAACCGCGTATGGCGAGAAACCCCTCGTCGAGGAAGAGGTCGCATTGTTGGTGGCGTTCTTTCAAAGTGCCGCTGAACAGAGCAATCAACAGCAAAAAAATTACGCATTCAACCTATTTATAAGTGGTGCGCTCGGTGCCGGATTTCTATTCGGGTTAATACCCTTTATATGGCGCAACAGAAGAGTCGGGTCAGTCAATCAGTCGATCTATGATCGGCAACGTTTAAGCTGAGAAGGATAAGGATAAGGATAAGGACTAGATCATGAGCTGGATTAAAGACATCATTTCACCGGAAACTCGCGACTGGGAAGAGTTTTACCGAAATCGTTTTCAGCATGACCGTGTTGTAAGAAGCACGCATGGCGTTAACTGTACAGGGGGCTGTTCCTGGCAAATCCATGTTAAAGACGGCATCGTAGTCTGGGAAACTCAGCAGCTGGACTACCCGCTACTGGACAATGAGATACCTCCCTATGAGCCGAGAGGCTGCCAGCGAGGTATTTCCTATTCGTGGTATCTGTATAGTCCGTTACGAATCAAGTACCCCTTGATCCGGGGCGCACTACTCGATGCCTACCGCAGTGAAAAAGAAAAGACTGGTGATCCCCTGAAGGCCTGGGAGTCATTGCAAGCCGATCCAGACAAGCGCAAGTCCTATCAAACAGCGCGCGGTAAGGGTGGCTTTCGTCGAGCAGACTGGGAAGAAGTGCTCGAGATCATGGCCGTGGCCAACATCAACACGGCGAAGCAATATGGCCCGGATCGGGTAATCGGTTTCTCGCCAATTCCCGCCATGTCAATGTTGAGCTATGCCTCCGGAGCCAGATTTCTGCAACTGTTCGGTGGTGTATGTTTGAGTTTCTATGATTGGTATTGTGATCTCCCCACAGCATTTCCAGAGTTATGGGGTGAGCAGACCGATGTCTGTGAGAGTGCCGACTGGTATAACTCAAAGATGATCGCAGACATGGGTGCCTGTCTGAATATGACGCGCACACCGGATACCCACTTCTTCGCCGAATCGCGCCACAACGGCACCAAGACCGTTGTGTTCTCGCCAGACTTCTCTCAAGTATGTAAGTATGCCGATCAGTGGGTGCCACTGCATGCCGGCAGCGACGGGGCGTTCTGGATGGCGGTGTCACATGTCATCCTGAGTGAATTCCATCACGAAAAACAAACGCCTTATTTCCTTGACTATTGTAAGCAATACACCGATAGCCCGATGCTGGTGAAGATCGAGGAACGGGATGGTGAGGTCCGCCCCGGCAGATTACTTCGCGCCAATGAGTTGGTGGGTCATACCGAGTTGGACAAAGGCGATTGGAAATTTGTCTGTATAGACGCAGACGACGGCCGGCTGGTGTTTCCCCAAGGCGCCATGGGACATCGTTGGGATGGCAAAGACGGCAACTGGAATATGAAGCTGGAAGATTCGCTCGATGGCAAGCCTTACAACCCGGCGCTTACTTTCCTTAACGGTCATGATTCGGTAGTGCAGGCCCAGTTCGACGAATGGGGCATGGATCAGAAGGCGGCCCGGGGCGTTCCGGTGAAGGAGATCGAAATTGCCGACGGTTCAACCGTTCAGGTTGCCACGGTTTACGACCTGATCATGGCTCAATATGGAGTGAATCGAGGTCTGGAGGGCGACTACCCAGAGGACTACAGCGACAAGGACGCGGCTTACACTCCCGCCTGGCAGGAAATATTTACCGGTGTCGATTCCAAATCTGTGCTGCAGTTTGCCAGGGAGTGGGCCGGTACTGCCGAGGCCACCGAAGGCAAGTGCATGATCATCATCGGTGCCGGAATAAACCACTGGTACCACGCCAACCTGATGTATCGCGCCGGTGCCATGGCACTCATGTTAAGCGGCTGCGTCGGCAGGAATGGCGGTGGACTTAATCACTATGTAGGTCAGGAAAAACTGGCGCCCATGGAGTCCTGGAGCAGCATCGCGTTTGCCAAGGACTGGCAGAATGCCGTGCGCTTGCAACAGGCACCAATCTGGCACTACATCAATACCAGCCAGTATCGCTACGACGGCAATTACTCGCGCTACAACACCGTCCCGGATAATGCTCTGACCCGCAAGCATACGGCGGATACGATTGTTCAATCCGTACGCAACGGCTGGATGCCGTTCTACCCTCAGTTCAACCAGAATACCCTGGAGTTGTGCAAGCAGGCGGTGGAAGACGGTGCTACCGATGATGACGCCATCAAGGGTCATGTACTGGAGAAACTCAAGTCCAAAGAACTGCAATACTCAGTTAGCGATCCCGAAGCCCCGGAAAATCATCCGCGAGTCTGGTATATCTGGCGTGGCAACGCCATCGTCGGCAGCATGAAGGGGCATGAATACTGCCTGAAACACTATCTGGGAACCCACCACAATGGCATTGCCCAGGATTCGGAGGACCACACCGAAGAACTGAACTGGCGAGAGGTCGCACCGGAAGGAAAGATGGATCTGGTAGTCGATCTCAACTTCCGCATGGACTCATCCGCGCTCTATTCCGATATTGTGCTACCAGCAGCCTCTTGGTACGAGAAGGCTGACCTGAACAGCACCGACTTGCATTCCTTCATCCATCCCTTGTCAGCAGCCATCGCTCCGGTGTGGGAGTCGAAGACGGACTTCGATATTTTCAAGGAAATCGCCAGGAAGACCAGCGAACTGGCGAAGGAATATTTGGCCGAACCACAGAAAGACATCGTGGCTGCACCGCTGGCGCACGACTCCCCTGATGAGGTTACCCAACCGCACATCAAGGACTGGTATCACGGAGAAATCGAGGCGATCCCAGGCAAGACCATGCATAAACTGGCGGTAGTCGACCGTGACTACACCAAGATCTACGAGAAGTTTATTACCCTGGGTAACAACATCTGTAAAAGCGGCCTGAGCGCCCACGGCAATCAGTTCGACTGTGCCGACGTCTACCAGGAGATGATCGAATCCAATCATTTTCCAGTGCGGGAAATAGGCGGCGAAATCTATCCTTCTCTCGAAGAAGATGTGGATGCAGCGAACGCGGTACTGCATCTCTCCAGCCTGACCAACGGAAAACTGACGGTTCGGGCTTACGAAAACATGGAGAAGAAGACCGGAGTTGAGCTGGTCGATTTGGGTAAAGGCAGCGAGCAGGTACTCATCAACTATAAGGGCTTGCAGGCCCAGCCACGTCGCTACAATACGTCGCCGCTGTGGTCTGGCCTGATGAATGACGGCAGGGCCTATGCACCTTATACCTACAACACCGAGCGCTTGGTGCCATGGAGGACACTGACGGGCAGGCAGCACTTCTATCTGGATCATGAGATGTACCTCGCCTATGGTGAGAGTCTTCCTACCTACAAGCCGTCACCCAAACCTGAACTGTATGGCGATCTGATAGAAACATCGAAGACCGAAGAATTTCTGGTGCTCAATTACCTGACACCCCATGGCAAATGGCATATTCACTCCACCTACGGCGATACGCTGCGTATGATGACGCTGTCACGGGGCTGTGAGCCCTGCTGGTTGAGCGAGGTAGATGCCGACACGCTTGGCATTAAGGACAACGACTACGTAGAGGTATACAACGACCACGGTGTGTACGTCACACGGGCCGTGGTCAGCTCGAGAATTCCAAGGGGGGTGTGCATCGTCTATCACGTACCAGAAAGAACCATGGTGCCGAAGTCTCAGGTCCGTGGTAACCGACGTGGCGGCGGCCATAACAGTGTGACCAGGATACACCTTAAGCCCAATTTCCTGGCCGGAGGTTACGGCCAGTTCAGTTATCACTTTAACTATTGGGGGCCTATTGCCCCAAACAGAGATACCCATGTCACGGTCAAGAAGATGACCAAGGTGGTGTGGTGATGACATTGTCCTACGTATTCGATATCAAGAAACAGGCGGAGCACTAGATGGATATTAGATCGCAAATTTCAATGGTTTTTCATCTCGATAAATGCATTGGTTGCCATACCTGTTCTGTGGCCTGCAAGAATATTTGGACGGACCGTAAGGGCGCCGAGTACATGTGGTGGAACAACGTAGAAACCAAACCCGGCACCGGCTACCCCTCGAAATGGGAAGATCAGGATATCTATAAAGGTGGATGGGAAAAAGCCAAGTCGGGTAATGGTAGCAATGGTTCCGGAGCGAATGGCAGTGGCGATATCATCGCGACTTCAGCCGCAGGCGATGGTTCTCCCGCGATTCGATTGAAGGGCGCCGGCAAGAAGAAGGGCCTGGGCAATATCTTTCACAATCCCCACCTGCCAGTGATCGATGACTACTACGAACCGTTCACCTACAAGTATCTGAATCTAATTGAAGCGCCAGCCGGCGACGACCAGCCAGCGGCGCGCCCGGTGTCCCTGATTACCGGCGAACCCATGGATATTAAGATGGGTCCGAACTGGGATGATGACTTAAGTGGTACGCCGGACTACGCTCGCAACGATCCAAACCTGAAGAATCTATCGCCGGAAGAACAGGCAGCCATGTTCGAATTGGAGAAGATGGCTTTCTTCTACCTTCCCCGCATGTGTAACCACTGTTTGAATCCGGCCTGTGTTGCATCCTGTCCTTCTGGTGCGCTGTACAAACGCGGCGAAGACGGTATCGTGCTGGTAAACCAGGACGTGTGTCGGGGCTGGCGCATGTGTGTCACGGCCTGCCCCTACAAGAAGACCTATTACAACTGGCAAACAGGTAAGTCGGAGAAATGCATTCTCTGTTTTCCGCGCATCGAAGCGGGGCTCGCTCCGGCCTGCATGCATTCCTGCGTAGGCCGCATCCGCTATCTGGGGGTCATCCTCTATGACGCCGACAGAATCGAAGAAGCAGCTACGGCGAATGACGAGGACCTGGTGGATGCGCATATGGATATCATGCTCGATCCATTCGATCCGGAAGTGATTGCGGCGGCCAAGGAGAATGGTGTGGCAGACTCCACCATTCGTTCGGCACAGTTGTCTCCCACTTACAAGTGGGTCAAAGAATGGGGCATGGCATTGCCTCTACATACTGAATTTCGCACCATGCCCATGTTGTTCTATGTACCCCCGCTGCTGCCGGTCATGGCTTCACTAAGCAAGGTGAACAATGACGATCAGGCGAAGAAACTGGGGTCGATAACCAAGCATTGGAACGATGACTGGCTCTACGATACCAGCACTGAAGAGTTATGGGGTTCGATCGATCAGGCGCGTTTCTCTTTAGAGTACATGGCTAACCTGTTCAGTAATGGTGATACTGAAAAAGTAAAAATCCGTGTCATGAAATTAATGGCAATACGCGTTTATCGTCGCTGGAAGACTGTTGGTGACATCTCTGAAGAAAAGGCGCAACAGGCATTAAAGGATGTTGGCTTGACCGAGAAGATGGCAGATGCGATTTATCACCTCACGGCATTGGCCAGTTTTGAAGATCGGTTCGTTATTCCGCCTTCGCATCGCGAACAAGCGATCGAGATGATGGAATTTACCGGTGACAAAAAGGGCAGCACTGGATTTGGTTTTAAAGAAGGAACTGCCCAGAGGGGGCTATAAATGAATGCGAATGAGCCTGTGATCAGGAACACAAAAGAGTTGCAAGAGATAAGCGACAAGCCTAGGCACTACAGCTTACTGGCGGATATGTTCGACTATCCTTCTGCCGATTTTCCAGATCGGGTCAAATGTGTTCGAGAACACCTCAAAGCAGATTATCCGCTCGCTACAGAGGAGCTTGACCAGTTTCTGGAGTTGTTGCCTGAAGATAATCTACTTACCATGCAAGAGCTATTTACGCGCTCTTTCGATGTGCAGGCAATTGCCACTCTGGATGTTGGCTATGTGCTGTTTGGGGATGATTACAAAAGAGGTGAGATGCTTGCCAATCTGAACCGTGAACATCTAGGGGTGAATAACGATTGCGGCAGCGAATTGGCCGACCATCTACCCAATTTGTTGCGCCTTATGGATCTTCTAACGGATGAGGATCTGATACGGGATCTGGCCTACGCCATTCTTGCTCCAGCGTTGCTGGAAATGATCGGTGAGTTTTCGCCGGGACGTCTGCAAAAGAAAAACGAGGCGAATCAAAAACAATATAAAACACTGATAGATTCGCCGCCTGTGCAGACGCTTGCGGTCACGCTTTACAAGAATGCACTACGTGCTCTTTACGAAGTGCTGAAACAGGATTTCTCCCTGATTCAATCCATACCGCTGGCACGTTCCAGTGATTTTTTAGATTCGGTTACTCGTGAGAACACAATCGAAAACAACGCCAATGCAGTTGGTTAATGTCATGAAGTACGGAGCGTCCTAATGGATTCATTAAACACCTTCTTTTTTTCAGGCTATCCCTATGTAGTTATCGTGGTGTTTCTACTGGGTACGATCTATCGCTACAAGAAGAAGGGTTACCAGGTAACGAGTCTGTCCGCGCAGTTTCTTGAGGGCAAAATGGGCTTCTGGGGATCAGTGCCTTTCCACTGGGGCATCTTGATGATATTTCTGGGACATATAGTAGCTTTTCTACTGCCCAGTGCCGTAATAGCCTGGAATAGTAATCCTACGCGTCTTCTCATTCATGAGGGAGTGAATTTCACCTTTGCCGCAGCACTTGTAGTGGGGCTGGTTGCGCTGATTCTGCGCCGCCTGACTAATCCCAGAATCAAAGTAGTTACCACACCAATGGATTTATTCATCGAATTCATACTACTGGCTCAGGCGCTGATGGGCTGCTGGATTGCACTGAATTATCGTTGGGGGTCTTCCTGGTTCGCCGCAGACCTATCACCTTATCTATGGTCACTGATAACCTTCAATCCTCAGCCAGAGACTGTCATAGCAATGCCTCTCGTCGTCAAGGCTCATATAGTAGCTGCATTTTCCATCTTTCTGATATTTCCGTTCACACGCCTGGTTCACATTCTGGTGGCACCATTTCACTATATCTGGAGACCCTACCAGGTGGTAATCTGGTATTGGGATCGTAAGCGAATTCGACAAACATCTACAGCGTGGTCTGAATCGAGACCTCGCAATACCTGAAAATGCATTGAATGGATTCTCGGTTCACTCATTCTCGGAACCGAAGCTAGTAATACTGCATGAGCATGACCGCTAGCCCCATGGCGGTTTTGTGGCGTCTCCTGGTTTCTACGTGATCTGCGTGATGGTAAGCTGATTCTACTCTCCCGGGTTATTTTTTCGAGCTCAACTGAATGCACCAATCGCCAAGTTTAAAGAAGCTGCTGGTTTTAAACGCACTGCTTCTTCTATTTATGTTTCCCACCCTGCTTTTCGCGCAAGACTCGGTCAGCTCGTCGCTGCGGGTAATAACTTTCAATATTCGTTACAACAATCCCAACGATGGAGAACATGCCTGGCCCAATCGTAAGGAAAGGGTAGCGAGCCTGATACGATTTCATCAAGCCGATTTAATCGGTATGCAGGAGGTGCTTAAGAATCAGATCAACGATCTGGAATCTCTATTACCCGGCTACAGCTGGATAGGAGTAGGGCGCGACGATGGAAAAGATGCAGGAGAGTTCTCGCCCATCTTTTACCGAACAGAGCGTTTCCAGCTTATTGATAATGGCACCTTTTGGTTATCCGAAACACCCGATGTAATCGGCAGCAAGAGTTGGGATGCTGCCATAACGCGCATTGCCAACTGGGCTCAGTTCAGCGACCGGAATACCAGCCAGACTTTCTTATTACTCAACACACACTTCGATCATCGTGGCGAGCAGGCAAGGAGTGAGAGCGCCAAACTAATAGTCGATCATTTACAAGGCCTGACAGCCGAATATCCGATAGTCGTCACCGGCGATTTCAATGTTCCCCCCAACTCGGCTGCCTATGCCACTATGCTTAGTTACTTGAAAGATTCCCGCTTAGTGTCGCAAATTCCGGCGCACGGGCCGGAAGGAACATTTGCTGGATTTACTGTTGGGTCAACGGCAAATCAAGATAGAATCGACTACATCTTCGTTGACTCATCGACAAGCGTATTGAGACAGGGCACGCTAACAGACCAGCACAACGGCAATTACCCATCGGATCATTTGCCAGTGTTTGCGGAACTTCTATTTTCCTTCACAAGCGAATAGGTTATTGTCTATGAGGGTCCCTAACTCAACCCGAATCATTCGGAGTACTCTCCCATGAAAACAATTAGCTCTTTGATTCTCTTTGTATTTTCCTGTCTGCTCACAGCGCTGGTCGCTGCTGCCGATGCTTACCAGGCGCCCCGTACCGAATGGGGCAAACCGGATCTGCAGGGTGTCTGGAATTTCTCTTCTAATGTGCCGATGCAGCGCCCCACGCAATATGGCGAACGGCAGTTTCTCACCGATCAGGAGATAGCGGACGTTCTGGCACGGCGGGCGGAAGCCGATGCTAATTCAGACTCGGCTCTGCCAATCCCGGGTGTCGATGAGTCCTATAATGATTTCTGGATAGAAAATGCCGGTATAGGCGATACCCTACGCACTTCCCACATTATTTATCCAACTGATGGTCGACTACCGGATCTGGTAGAAGGTGCAGTGACACAGTTCGGAAACTCCGGATCAACAGCCATCAATGGTCCGGAAGATCGAGGCCTGTCTGAGCGGTGCCTGGTGGGTTTCAATGCCGGCCCTCCTTTTGTTCCGAGCTTGTATAACAACAATGTACAGATATTTCAGAATGAAGATCATGTGGTGCTAATGACCGAAATGATCCACGATGCGCGTATCGTGCCTGTATTCGACTCGAACGATGCCCGACCCATGCTCGACGAAAATCTACGGTTATGGTCGGGAGACTCTCGCGGTCATTGGGATGGCGATACACTGGTTGTGGTAACTAATAATTTTAACGGACAAACCAGGAGCTTTCGCGGCGCTGGTACTTCTCTGGGCAAAGTGCTCACGGAACGGTTAACCCGGGTCGGTCCGTACACTGTCGATTACGAATTCAGCATCGACGATTCTGTGACCTATTCCGACAAAATTACCGCTATTGTGTCCATGACAAAGGTGGCTGGGCTTCTCTATGAATATGCCTGTCATGAAGGCAACTACGGCATGGAGAATATTCTGCGTGGGGCACGGGTACAGGAAGCGCTCGCAGAAGAAGCCACAAACTAAGAGAAGTCAGTTGGGACGGTCAGTTCAGTACAAGCGTGTATTAATTCTTATCCAAAACCTGATTACTGTATATTCAGGGTATTCCTAGTAACAATCATAACCACGGAGCTACCATGGAATCACTACGAAGTTTATTACCTACATTTAGCGCATGTGTCCTACTGCTGCTAACCGGCTATGCCGCCGCTCAGTCCGGCGGCTCGGGAAACGCCATTTCAGGCGAAGGTCTGCCAAACCCGGCCCCGAATGTCACCCGCAACTGGGGTAACTTGCCGGCTGGAAGAGAATGGGGCTCAACGGCAGGCATCGACATCGATCCCAACGACGGTCACATTTGGGCTTACGAGCGCTGCGGCGCAGGCAGCTTTGGCGGCGGAACGCCTGTCAACTGCGACAGCAATCCGGTAGACCCCATCTTCAAGTTTGACCGCAACACCGGCGAAGTACTGGCGAATTTCGGCGGTGGCATCATGATGACACCCCACGGAATTCACGTCGATTCCGAGAGTAATGTATGGGTGACAGATTTTGCTAATAATGCCGCAGGCACTAAGGGTCATCAGGTGCATAAGTTCAGCTCTTCCGGGGAATTGCTCATGAGCCTGGGTACTGCAGGGCAGCCAGGCAGCGGACCGAATCAGTTCAATCAGCCCAATGATGTGATCGTTGCCCCCGATGGCAGCATCTTCGTTTCCGATGGCCACAACGGCCAGGGTATGACCAGCAACCAGGCTATGGATCAAGGCCGTGCCGCCGGCTCCACCGCCCGTATTATCAAGTTTTCTGCCGATGGCACTCGGATTAAAGAATGGGGTCAGATCGGTGTGCGCCACGGCGAATTCCGTACTCCCCACGCACTCGAGTTCGATTCCCAGGGTCGCCTCTGGGTCGCTGACCGTGGCAATCACCGCCTGGAGATTTTCGACCAGGATGGCAACTACCTCGATTCACGCTATATGTACGGCCGTATCAGCGGATTTTTCATCACCGATGATGACATGCTGTACGCCATCGACTCCGAATCCAGTCCAACTGGCCACGTGGGTTGGAGGAACGGAGTGCGCATCGGTCATATAGATGAGGATCGAATTAGCGGCTTCATCCAACCGTTCGAGCGTGCCGATCGTGTCTACCAGGGCACTGCCGGTGAAGGCGTTGCAGTGGATGCCGATGGCAACGTCTACGCCGCCGAAGGGCCAAACTCCCTTGCATCGGCAGGCGGGGCTTTTACCAAGTACTCAGTCAGATAAGCCTGAAAATAGAAGGACTCAGACCACGTTTCGACACCCGAAGCTGTGGTCTGGTTCTTCTACCAACCGGTCTATTTCCCCAGTCAATTCACCTTATATGCCCTGTACACACCTGAGGGCTCGGGCTAATATTGAAGCTCGAATGTCATCTTGAATTCACCCTGAGGAGCGGTAGCGCAATCGTGTCTGACCGCAAGTAGCAAAGGAGTATCGAATGAAGGCGTTGGTCAGTATTCTTGCCCCACTGGTGGGGCTAATCGTCGCCGTATCTCCGGTAGTCGCACAGGAACTACCGCGGTTGTCCAATGGGCGCCCCGATTTCAGTGGTATCTGGCAGGTGCTCAACGAGGCGAATTACGACCTCGAGCCACACGCTGCCCGCCACTCACTGCAGATGCGAGAAGGACCTGTCAACCCGGTGGCTGCGGCGGTAACTCTGCGTATGGGAGCAGTCGGCGCCGTACCGGGCAGCATGGGAGTCATCGTGGGGGGAGGCAGGATCCCCTACACCCCGGAAGCCCGTGCGCTCAAAGAAGAAAATTTGGCGAACTGGAGTGAGCGTGATCCTGAGGTAAAGTGCTACATGCCAGGCGTACCACGTGCAACCTATATGCCCCAGCCTTTCCAGATCGTTCAGAGTGAGAATGATTTTTTTATTGCCTATCAGTTCGCCGGCGCGGTTCGTGACATCTATCTGGATAATCCGGGGCCATCCCCGGTGGATTCCTGGATGGGATGGTCGGTAGGCAATTGGGAGGGTGACACCCTAGTGGTCGACGTAACCGGTGTGTCAGATCAGACCTGGTTGGACCGGGCCGGCAGTCATCACAGCTATCAGATGCGTGTGATTGAACGCTATACGATGGTAGGACCGAATCACATCGACTATGAGGCGACCATAGAGGATCCCGGTGTGTTGACCGAACCATTTACCATCAAGATGCCGATCTATCGTCGTATGGAAGAGAACGCCCGTTTAATGGATTTTCGGTGCGTCGAATTCGTGGAAGAGTTAATCTATGGCGAGGCACGCCGATATCCGCTGCCGCGCTAATCGACCCATCGAGGAGGTTGAAAATGCACACTACTAAAAGAATTTATCTCGGGGTGCTAGCCTGCACTGGCCTGCTGTTAGCGCCACTTGCAATAGCACAGGACGGGGACATTCCCCGCACGCCCAGCGGTCATCCAGATTTGTCAGGCACCTATGATGTGTCGACGCTGACGCCAATGCAGCGCCCGCAAGAATTTGGCGACAAGCGCTTTCTGACCAACGATGAGGCGGCGGTAATCGCTGCCGATGAACTGCAGCGCAACATCGATCGCCAGCAGGACAGCGACCCGGATCGGACTGCCCCACCGCAAGGCGGTGATGGTTCCACCGGGGCTTCGGGTAACGTCGGCGGCTACAACAGCTTCTGGATCGATCGCGGCACCGATGCCTACCAGATCGCTGGACAGTGGCGTACATCGATCATCATCGATCCGCCCGATGGCCGAATACCGCCTGTTACCGATGAGCGTCGTGCTGCACAGCGCGCCAGGCTCAGTGCTGGTGAAACATCTCAGTTTACCCGTGACTTTGGAAATAACGATGGCACGGCCTACTGGCTGGAAGCCGGACTGGATGCAGCGGGGCCCTATGACAATATGGAGGAACGAGGCTTCGCGGAGCGCTGTCTACTCAGTTTCGGCTCCACCAGCGGACCACCCATGTTGCCGGCGCTGTACAACAATCACAAACGCATCGTGCAGAGTGAGGACACAGTACTGATTCATGTCGAAATGGTGCACGAGGCGCGCATCGTCAGGATGAATGCAGAGCATGATCCCGACAATATCCGCAAATGGTTGGGCGATTCTATCGGCTGGTGGGAG
>PVBE010848622.1_pt1 | contig 47191 bp, 43 predicted proteins | sample 1631181 | NCBI WGS metagenome assembly PVBE01 (sample SAMN08397723, study PRJNA350692) | Marine metagenome, whole genome shotgun sequencing project. | isolation source: water | place: Pacific Ocean | collected 2012-04
CCCTCACGCCTGTAAAGAAGACGCTCTTGCCCGTCAATATCAAATTTGTACCTCAAATCCATGCCTATTGTCAAGGCTAAGTAGACGCAAATCTCTAGGTTATTTTCCCTTATCCAACCCTTTTACTACTCTGGTTTACTGGCTTTTTAACATTTGCTAAGGGCAATGCTTGGGCTTGTTAACCAGATCACACGAAAATATTAGCAGAGTGATTGGTTCCGTCAATATCATTTCCGCCATATTTATCCAAATATTTTTTTAATCTAAAACTTTATAGAAAATATGGATTTCTATTTTTCCTTACCTAGGCCGGCGAGGAACTCTTCATTGTTCTTAGTTTTCCTCATCCTGTCCATTACTTTTTCCATCGCTTCGCCGGACGAATTAGAAGAATCAGACTCAATCATGGTTATCATTCTTCTGAGTAACCAAACCTGCTTTAAAGTCTCTTCGCTCAAAAGCAATTCTTCCCGTCTGGTGCCGCTCTTATATATATCCAAAGCTGGGAAAGTTCTTCGTTCGGCCATCTTACGGTCAAGGTGAACTTCCATGTTACCGGTTCCCTTAAATTCTTCGTAGACGACATCGTCCATCCTACTACCGGTATCCACTAGGCAAGCAGCCAGTATGGTCAGGCTTCCCCCTTCCTCTGTATTTCTGGCAGCGCCAAAAAATTTCTTTGGTGGATATAAGGCAATAGGATCCATGCCACCAGAAAGGGTTCGGCCGCTGCTGGGGACCGACAAATTGTAGGCCCTGGTAAGTCTGGTAATGCTATCTAACAAAATAACTACGTCCTCGCCTGACTCAACTAATCTTTTTGAGCGTTCAAGAACCAGTTCAGCTACCCTGCAGTGGTCTTCTACTGGTTCATCAAAAGTAGACGAATAGACTTCACCTTTGATAGACCGCTTCATGTCCGTCACTTCTTCCGGTCTTTCTCCAATAAGAGCAACCATGATGTGAATATCAGGTGCATTTTCCGTAATACCATTGGCGAGCTCTTTTAACAGGGTGGTCTTTCCTGCCTTCGGAGGAGATACGATCAACCCTCGCTGACCTCTACCCACCGGGGACATCAAGTCAATCAACCTTGTTGACAACTGCTTTGGCTCTGTTTCCATCACTATGAGTTCTTCAGGGAAAATTGGGGTCAATTTTTCAAATTGAACTCTTTTCTTCGAAGAATCAGGGTCAGAATGGTTTACCTGGCCTACTTTGACCAACCCAAAGTATCTTTCCCCATCCTTCGGAGGTCTGACATTGCCAACAACATAATCCCCAGGCCTCAAACTAAAACGCCTTATTTGTGATTGTGATACATAAACATCACCAGATCCTCTCTGGTCACTGTTTTGGCGAAGAAATCCATATCCCTCATTGAGAATGGAAAGGATTCCGTCAGCATCAACCGTTTCATCCTTTTCAGAATAGGCCTTAAACATTTTCCTTAAGATGTCCATTCTTCGAGGAGTAGCGCCGTCTTCTACGACTCCCTCTTCAACTGCAAAATTTAAAAGTTCCTCATCATTTTTTTCTTGAAGTTCAAGCAACTTCATCTTCATACCTCGATTTCTACTTCTCTTACATGTTTGATTTAATCCCAATTTTTCAATTCAGATTAACGTAGGAATGTATTACCTACACCCGTGTTAAAGTTGGGATGAAACTCTGGTATCACTTTTAAAGCAAACTCGGCACGACCAACCGAATAATCGATCCTCGAGCACTAGAGTTTTAAAGTGTAGGTTAGCGCGTTTTTCTAATTCCACGCCATCATAACCAGAAATGAAATTCGTATAATAAATTGGGAATTTCATCGTCAGAATCGATGCTGCATCCAGCAGCACTGTGGGAATAATATCACTTTCGTCAATCAGCGTCCAGAATAAACACAATCCGATTATCAGGAATTAGGTTCGAACCCACCTGCAGCCGCTACGAATTCTCTAAACAGGGGATGGGGCCTGGTTGGACGAGACAGAAATTCCGGGTGAAACTGTGTGCCGGCCATGAACGGATGGGATTTGTATTCTACGATCTCAACCAACTGCCCGTCTGGTGAAATTCCTGTTGGGAGCAATCCAACCGATTTAAGATCATCTTTATAGGCATTATTAAACTCAAACCGGTGGCGATGTCTTTCCATTATAGTTTTGGTGCCATATGCTCTGGAAGTGATACTTCCATCTTCGATAACACACGGGTATACACCCAGCCTCATCGTTCCACCTTTTTCTTTTACATCAACCTGGTCCAACATAAGATCTATAACGGGGTCTTTTGTGTCTGAGTCGAATTCAGATGAATTTGCCCCTTCTTTGCCCAATAAATTACGAGCGGCCTCGATAACCATGACCTGCATTCCAAGACATAATCCCAGATAGGGCACGTTATTTTCTCTGGCAAATTTCACTGTGTCTATCATGCCCTCAACCCCTCTATACCCAAACCCACCCGGAACAACTATCCCGTCAACATTTGACAGATAATGGGCTGCGCCATCGTTCTCAACATCTTCAGCCCCAATCCAATCTATTTCAATATCTCTGCTGTGGAATAAACCTGCATGTATCAAAGCTTCCTTGACAGACATATACGAATCATGGAGATCCACATATTTCCCAACAACAGCAATTTTTAATCGTTCTTTGGGGCTTTTTATCAAATCCACCAAATCTGACCAACCATTTAACCCAAGTTTCTGATCTTCGACGTCAATTGCCATAGCATCAGTGATCAGAGTGGCCAGACCTTGCTCTTCGAGTATCAACGGAACTTCATATATGCTGGCCACCGTAGGGACCATTAAGACCCCTTCCAGCGGTACATCACAATGGACCATTATTTTCTTTCTCAAATCTTCAGGAATCTTCTCATCGCTCCGACAAACAATAGCGTCAGGTTGAATGCCAATGCTTCTAAGTTCCCTTACGCTGTGTTGTGTGGGTTTTGTTTTAAGTTCATCAGTGGAAGAAATATGTGGAAGGAATGTGAGATGCATGTAGAAGACGTTATCTCGACCAACTTCATTCCTCATTTGCCTTATAGCCTCAAGAAACGGTAACCCTTCGATGTCACCAACAGTACCTCCAACCTCCACCACAATCACATCTGCCCCACTTGATTCGGCCAAACCCAATATATGCTGTTTTATATTATCTGTAACGTGAGGCACGACCTGAATTGTGCCACCGAGGAATTCTCCTTTCCGCTCCTTCGCTATCACATCGCTATATACCTGACCTGCTGTGAGGTTGGAAGCTTTGGTCAATTCGACATCTACAAATCTTTCATAATGGCCCAAATCAAGGTCAGTTTCACTCCCGTCATCTGTGACAAACACCTCACCATGTTGGTAAGGAGACATGGTGCCGGGATCAACGTTTAAGTAAGGATCTAACTTCAATAAAGAAACAGTCATACCTCTAGATTTGAGTATTTTGCCAATAGAACCAACGCAAACCCCCTTGCCTATCGAACTCACTACCCCGCCTGTCACAAATACGAATCTAGTCATTAATAAACCTTTTAAGTTAAGAAAAAAGAGCGGTCAATTTAAACTTCCATAGGCCAGATTAACGAGGCTGGATTGTCAACACCAATTTGGCAACCTCTTGCGGAATGATTACAAATTTGAGTAGGACAGACATCTACAGGAAGAGTTCCCAGTTCAAGAATTGTCCCAAAATTTGAATCCTGGCGGTAAACGATAACCCAGTATCCCCTTTGTCAGTTTCTGTAGTATAGTCACCCTCTTTTTTCTATGTCAAACAAGGGGCCTTTTAACACAATCGACATCGATCTTGGTAGAATTTGTAAAACACCTTAAATCAGGAGGTTGAATCACTTTGCGTTACTATCGATTAGTTAACTCCACTGGAGACCTGTGTTTATCAGCGGAAACAGGTGAAGGGTTGCTAGAGAATCTGACCTCTGTGGAAGATGATGTCACTGACATTTTGGACTTGATCAAAGCATCCTCTATCACTGGAGAGTCGATAGATGACTTAGCAAGAAGAATTTTAGATTCAGGGGAGTCGGAACAAATATCGCTCTCAGACATAATTCATGACAACCCTGATGTCGATAGCGAGTGGGCAATTGATAGACCTTTTGATCCACCAGAAGTTTGGGCTGCCGGTGTTACATACAAAAACAGCGAATTGGAACGCCGCCGTGAAAGTGACACACCTGATATATATTCGAAAGTTTATAACGCAGATAGACCTGAAGTTTTTTTTAAATCCACCTCGGAAAGATGCATGGGACCATTCGATGATGTGGGCATACGATCTGATTCCTCGTGGGACGCGCCAGAACCGGAGTTAGCCTTTGTGATATATAAAGGCGAGATTATAGGTTATACGATCGGCAACGACATGAGCAGCAGGTCAATTGAAGGAGAAAATCCACTCTACCTACCGCAAGCAAAGATGTTTGATAATAGTTGTTCTATAGGACCTTGTTTTGCCACGTCAGAGACTATTTCGACCCCTCAAGATCTCAGTGTAGATTGTGTGATAGTAAGGAACGGGGAAGAGGTGTTTTCAGGATCCACTTCAACATCTGAAATGGCAAGAACCTGTCAGGAAATATGTGAGTGGTTACTCAAAAGCAATTTCGTCCCAGACATGACCACCGTCCTGACTGGTACATCAATAGTACCACCGCCAGATTTTACTCTTGAAGAGGGAGATAGGGTGATAATATCAATAGAAAATCTGGGTGTATTAGAAAACAACGTTATCGAGGTCTAAATATCTAAATCGTCTTCACTTTGAGAACTCATCTCGATTTTTTCCTCAAACGCTTTTTTGATGTCGGTAATCTTTATCTCAGTATCAGATAGTCTTTTATTTGCTTCTTCCGCTAATTTCATCCCTTTCTCATAAACCTCTGAGGCTTTATTTAAAGGTAATTTCCCGTTTTCCAAATCTGCAACAGATTTTTCCAACTCATCCATTATCTCTTCAAAAGATAAAGCGTCCAATTGTTTTTTAGCCACAAGTCCTCCAAAAGCCAATTTTTATAAAAGATTAAGTTGATGTTCCTCTGGAACTCCGAGTCCCATATTATCTTCAACTGTTTTGGCATCAATGACACCATCACTCACTGTAATTGAGATATTTTCGCCACTACCAATATCATCTACACTGTTAACGATCTTACCGTCCAAGGATTTTTGAAGCACAGCGTATCCTCTTGCTATGGTTGTATGAGGAGCTAGAGCAGTCATTTTTTCGGCCAATCCTTTCAAGTATTCCTTGGTCAAATCATTTTTGTGAACAATGTTTGAATTTGCTCTGGTTATCAAATCGTCAAGTCTTATCTTATATGTCACAAGATCTGGCAGGGCACGATCAAGCTTGGCCACCGAATATTTCAATTCATTCCGCCCAGTGTCAATCTTAGTGGAACAATAAAGGTGCATCTGAGATACATAGTAGTCTAGCCTACCCATTAGTTCAGTTATATTTGGAACCGCCTGCTCTGCGGCAGCCGTTGGAGTAGATGCTCTTAAGTCAGACACTAAATCTGATATAGACCAATCTGACTCATGTCCTACCCCACTAATCACCGGAATAGCAGAAGCAAATATAGCTCTCGCTACAATCTCTTCATTAAATGGCCATAAATCCTCTGGGGAGCCTCCTCCTCTGGCCACAATGATTGTATCTATCCCTCCTACCTGATTTAGCGAGTTTATAGACTCAGCTATCAGTGGAGCCGCTGTGTTCCCCTGAACAGGAGTATGCGCCAATACTAGTTCAACTCTTGGAAATCTTCGAGCGATCGTCTGCTGAATATCCTGCCATGCTGCGGCATCCTTAGAGGTGACGATCCCCAATACAGAGGGGAAAGAAGAAACGGGCCTCTTTCTCCCTTGATCAAAAAGGCCTTCAGATTCCAACTTGTTTTTCATCTCTTCGAACCTGGCCTGTAGGATGCCATCCCCGGCTGGTTCTATTAGATTAGCTATGAGCTGCAACCTGCCACTTGGACCATATATTGAGACTCTACCAAATGCGAAAACCTCCGAACCTATTTCCAAATGTTCAACACCGATCCCCCCTCTGAATAAGGCAGAATCCAACACTCCATCCTCATCCTTCAAGGTGAAATATGCGTGTCCAGATGCGGACTTTGTAGCTCGAGAAACCTCTCCAATTACACATACATCACTTAGGATCGGGTCGGATCCGAAGAGGTTATTGAGGTGCAATATAACTTGTGAAACACTTAAAGCAGGCATTCGGCTAAACCCTAGAAATATAACTTCCGGTCCTAGTATCTACTTTGATAACATCGCCTTGATTTACAAAAAGGGGCACCTGAAGCTCAAACCCTGTTTCTAATGTAGCCAATTTAGTCGCCCCCTGCGCTGTATCGCCTTTAACTCCAGGAGGAGAGTCGTCAACTTTCAATTCAACTGTGGTTGGTAACTCCAAAGAAATGGGATTATCTTCATAAAAAATCAATTCCACCTCTGTTTGTTCGATCATGAAATCTAAGGAATCGGCGATTTGCTCTGTGCCCATCGGAAATTGATCAAATGTTTCATTGTCCATGAAATAGTAAAAATCTCCGTCAGGATATATATATTGTGCTTTTCTCCTATCTACAGACGCAGGAGTGAAGCTCACGTCGTACCCTGAGAAAGTCTTGTCGATAATCCGACCAGATCTCAAATTTCTGAACCTTATCCTCATCACCGGGGCTCTCTGCTGCATCTTACTTCTTTCATAATCCACAACTGAGTATGGTTCACCATCGAGTTCTATCGACATCCCTTTTTTTAATTCACCATATCCTATCGTCATTGTGATAACCCCCATATGAAAAATATGTAGTGCAAAGAACCTGTCTAACTATTTTGGAGCATTAGTTAATAAAGATACTTCAGCTTCCTCGAGCAATACCATGTCTTCTATTCTAACTCCACCCCATCCAGGCAGATAGATGCCAGGTTCTACAGTAAAGATCATCCCTTCTTCCAAAATATGCTCAGAGGAAGGAACTACCATTGGCATCTCATGCACATCAAGACCAACACCATGGCCTAATCCATGTGAAAAATTTTGCCCGAATCCATGGTTTGCTATTACCTCCCGGGCTACCAGGTCCAATTCTTTACCAAGCACACCTTTCTTGGCAGCCTTTATCGCAGTGATCTGAGCTTCCAGAACCACCTCATATACACGCCGAAATTTCTCGTTCTCACCGTCAACTAAAACAGTTCGTGTTATATCGCTTCTATACCCATTTAGCAAAGCGCCCATGTCTATAACTAGCGAATCGCCTGCTTTAATAGTTGTGCTTCCTGCCCTATGGTGCGGTTTAGCAGAATTAGCACCTGTTGCGACTATGGTGTCAAAGGCGACACCATCAGCCCCGTTCTCCCTCAAGAATTTTTCTATAACCCATGCTATTTCAACCTCAGATTTACCTGGTTTTGATTCTTGAATGGCAAATGTTACAGCTTCGTCAGCAAGATAAGCTGCTTTTCGAATCAGATCTATCTCATCTTTATCTTTAACAGATCTGACTTTTTCTACTACCCCCTCAGAGGGAATCAAATTTACTCTAGGGTTCAGCAATTTTTCCATACCTTTGAATTCAGAGTAGGTTAATTGGTCTGATTCAAATACGACATCAGTTACGGAATATAATCTTGACACTTCCTCTATCGCACTAAATCCAGACGACAAGGAAACTGTAATTTGATCACAGGTCTGCTCCCTACCTTGCTCTATGTACCTAGAGTCGGTAAAAAGAAAATCATTATTTCCAGAAATCAATAGAAATCCATTGCTTCCCGTGAATCCGCTCAAGTAACGAACATTCACCAAAGATGACACTAAGAAAGCATCCGCATTTAAGGCATTGCAAGCTTTCTTTATCTGATCCCGTCTAGCCCGATATTTAGATTGCATTTTCAAGATAATTGATCAAAAGTTCCAGAGCATACAAATATCCAGAAGTGCCAAACCCGGCCACTTGCCCAATAGCAACCGGTTCCACTACAGAGGTTCTCCTATATTCTTCACGCTGATGTATGTTGGATATGTGTATCTCCACTAAAGGAATATGAGCATCTATCAATGAATCCTTAAGAGATAATCCATAATGAGTCAAAGCTCCGGCGTTTATCACAATACCGTCTGAGGTAGATGCTTCCTTTTGAATAAAACTAATCAGTTCCCCTTCCGAGTTACTTTGGGAAAATTTTACCTCGATCCCAAGCTCCTTCGAAAATTGTTCAATAGATGTAATAACCTCACTAAATGATTCAGCCCCGTAATGAGATTCATCCCTTTTCCCCAAATTATTCAGATTAGGTCCATTGATGACCAATATTTTCACTTAAATTTTCTCCTCTAACTCCTTTGCCATAGGGTGTGCATTCAAATAACTTTTCCTTGCTTCAACACCTGTGACATGGGTATATATTTGAGTTGTAGAGGGGCTGGAATGTCCCAGCAAATCTTGGACAACCCTGAGATCGGCTCCTCCGTTTATTAGATGAGTTGCAAATGAATGTCTTAAGGTATGAGTGTGAACTTCATTTCCTAAACCGGCGAGCCGTGAATATTTTTTTACCAAGTTCTGTATTGACCTAATACTAAGCCTAGACCCTTGTTTACTTAAGAATAATGAATCACTTTTATCAAAGCCCTTAACTTTCGGTCTATCCAAATTTATGTATCTTTGTAGGGTAGATTTAGCAGGAAATCCGAGCAATGTCAGTCTCTCTTTATCACCCTTACCGATCACTCTAACAGTCTTGGAATGAAAATCCACATCACCTATATTTAGTCCATGAACCTCACTTACCCGCAGGCCTGAAGCATAAACTAGCTCCAAAAGAGAAATATCTCTATTTCTCAGTGTTTCAGAATACGTCCCCGATTTAGGTGAATCAATTAGCCTGACAACCTCGTCATTGGTCAAAAATCGGGGTAATTTCACTTCCTTTTTCATGGTAGAACGCCTAGGAACAGGATCTACCGCCAACACATCTTCTGTTACTAGCCACCTATAAAATCCCCTAAGGACTGAGAGTTTTCTAGAGATACTAGATCTTTGGTAATTTTTATCGGCCAAATATACCAAAAAGCCCCTCACCGTCCTACGGTCCACGTCTCTTAGATCAGCAATTCCTGTCAGCTCAAGAAAATTCTTGAATGTTTTTAAATCTTGTAAATAGGTTTTGACTGTCGCATCTGACAAGCCGCGGTAGCCTACCATATGCTGTAAATAAGCCTCAATATATGAATTCATGTCTTTCTCAGTTGGTTCATATCCCATAAAAATAGGATATTAACGTCTCTCGATATTTACCAGCAATTAAGACACTGATTATTCGCTATACTGGATTAGCTGGCTAACCCGGCACTAACGCTCTCTGGCTCTTCCTCAAATTCTGTAATAGATCCCCGAAATCCACACTCTTTTGACGGACACCTAACGTTATCTCTGCCTGAAGGAAGTAATATTCCATCACAGTCGGGACACGGGTTGCTAATTGGTTTGGTATTTACAGCAAAACTGCAATCTGGGTAGTTGGTACAACCGAAGAAAATCCCTCTTTTGCTTTTGCGTTCTGCTAACTCGCCCACATTACATTCACGGCATTTTATTCCTATGGTCAAAGGTTTAGTGTTTTTACAATCTGGAAACCCTGAGCAAGCGATAAACCTACCGTTTCTTCCTCCTCGTATAACCATGGGCCTCTCACACTTTTCACATACCTGGTCGCTCTCCTCATCAATCTGTTCCCTAGGGACTCTCACAGCCTCGACTTTAGCTGTCTCAATCGCTTGGTCAAACGGCCCATAAAATTCTTGCAGCATAGGATTCCATTGCGTCAAGCCTTCGGCTATGTCATCAAGCTGCTTTTCCATACCCGCGGTAAAACCAACATCTACAATATCTTCAAAATGTTCCTTTAAAAACTCGGTGACCGCAATTCCCAATTTAGTGGGGGTAAATCGGCCTCGGTCTCGGCGAACATAGTCTCTTTCGACAATAGTACCTATTATCGAAGCATAAGTACTTGGTCGACCAATTCCTTCACTCTCCAAATTTCTTATTAAAGATGCTTCCGTAAACTTTGGAGGCGGCTCTGTAAAATGTTGGTCTTTGCTAAGTTCATCACAGTGCATTTCCTGACCACTGGAAAGAATTGGGAGACCTTTTTCTTCCTCTTCGGTTTCATCGTCCTTAGCCTCTGTATAAAGGACTCTAAAACCGTCGAATTTCAAGACAGATCCAGTAGTCCTGAACGTATAAACTTTCGCTGATGACACACTTTTTGCATCAAAATCGATGGTAGTCCTGTCATATACTGCCTCGGCCATTTGACTTGCTACCAACCGCTTCCATATAAGATCGTATAAACGATATTGGTCTCTGTCTAATTTATCCCGTAATGTCTCCGGGGTCCTCAACACTGAAGTCGGTCTTATAGCTTCATGCGCCTCTTGGGCACCCTGTACTCTTTTTGAAAAAGTCCTAGGTTTTGCGAGAGCGTAACCTGAACCATACTTGTCTTTTATATATTCACTCGCCTCAGTAAGCGCTACACCTGAAACATTAGTCGAGTCCGTCCGCATGTAGGTTATCAACCCCTCAACCCCTTCGGATCCCATGTCGATCCCCTCATAGAGTTGCTGGGCAAGTATCATCGTCCTTGAGGCTGAAAACCTTAATCTTCGGGAGGCTTCCTGCTGCAAAGTGCTTGTAATAAAAGGAGCTGAGGGTCTTCGTTTACCTTCTTTGGTTATATAACTTTGAACTACAAATCCAGAACCTTTCAAGTCGGTAAGTATTAAAGCAGCGTCGTTTTCATTGTTTATTTCAGGCTTCTTTTTGGACCCTTCTATTGAGACCAAAGAAGCTTCCAGCAAGTTTTCTTTAGGTTTTACCCCCAGTAAGGCTCCGATAGTCCAATATTCCACCGGCTTGAATGCGTCTATTTCCTTTTGCCGGTCAACAACCATTCTCAAAGCGACAGACTGGACTCGGCCAGCAGAAGTACCTTTCTTTACCTTGCTCCACAACACTGGACTCAACGTGTACCCGACCAACCTATCCAGGATCCGTCTAGCTTGTTGAGCATCTACCAAATCCACATCAATATCTCTTGTGTTCGCAAAAGCCTCTTCAATAGCCGGTTTGGTTATCTCATGGAAGACAACTCTTCGAGTTTTATCAATATCAATATTGGCTGCCTCAACGAGATGCCAAGAAATAGCTTCGCCCTCTCTATCAGGGTCCGTGGCCAAGTAAACTGTACCGGCTGTTGCAGCCGCTTTTTTTAATTCGGAAACGATTTGTCGGTTGGTGACGGTGTAGGTCGGAATAAACCCGTTATCCCCAATTTCCACACCTAATTTTTTCCTAGGCAGGTCTCTTACATGCCCCATAGAGGCCTTCACATCATAATCTTTACCTAGAAACCTACCCACTGTCCTAGCTTTTGCAGGAGATTCAACTATCACAAGGTCTTTAGCCATTACTCTTTATCACCAAAATTACATTAATAAACGACTTAATTAAACAAAATTTTCAATAAGTATAAATTGCAGGCCCTAATAATACTTTAACGAAACACTCAATCGTCAATAACAAATTATTATCTGTCAACGAATATCCATACAACCAAAATGCTGGTCATGGCGGAGAGAGTGGGATTCGAACCCACGGTTCCCCTTGTGAGGGAACACGCGATTTCCAGTCGCGCCTATTCGGCCACTCTAGCATCTCTCCATATTGACTGTTCCGGTTCCGCTGCGGCGGAGAGAGTGGGATTCGAACCCACGATGAGATTACTCCCATACTGGTTTTCGAGACCAGCGCCTTAGTCCGCTCGGCCATCTCTCCCAACTCTGACAAACGAGTATATCAGTCGATTTAAAACAATTGAAATCTTAACCCGTTTGAAAAAGGAAGGGATTCCGAAACTAGCTGCCATCTCCTTCCACACATCCCAGCAACCTACGATCAGTCCACTATCCAGTCCACAATTTTTCGCCTGCTAAATTTATTGATACAAACCCCAAGATCCCAAGGTTAGCATCTAGTGAGTCTAAGCATCTTTTGGAGAAAAAATGGAACCTTTTTTAGATGAAGGAGGCCTCCTATTCAAAGCTGAATTCATCATCCTCGAACCTACAATACTTATTGCTGCTGCTCCGATTATACCTAGCGGTATACCTTTCAAAAAAGTTCTCCGTGACAAAGACTTTTTCCTTTGAGATGCCTGGCTCATATAACCACCTTAAAATAATTTACTTAGTTTCCGTTCAAATTATAAGGATACCAATCTAATGGATCAAGAATAAATCACAAATGTTAAATTGCAATCGATTCGTAAGTTCTACTCTTTTCAAGAATAATTTTTTCTTCCGCTAAATCAACATATATGTGGTCTCCACTATCAAAATCCCCATTTATTAGGGCTGTTGACAGAGGATTTTCAATATTTTTTCTGATGCTGCGCCTGAGGGGCCTAGCGCCATATTCTCTGTCAAATCCGTCAGAGGCAATCCACGATTTGGCGACTTCGGACAACTCAATATCGATATTGTGATCCACAAGCTTTTTTCTTAGGTTTTCTATCATAATATCTACAATTTGCCTTTGATCTTCTTCTGAAATAGGTTGGAATATCAAAATTTCATCGACCCTGTTCAGGAATTCAGGCCTGAAGGATTTTTTTAAGGCATCTTCTATTGAAATTCTTAACTTTTCGCTATGTTTCGAGCTGTCCGTGTCTCTCAAAAAACCTATGGGCTCAGAAGCGGTAAGTGACGACCCTAGATTACTGGTCATGATAATTACTGTGTTTTTAAAATCTACTACTCTACCTTGGCCATCAGTAAGCCTTCCATCTTCGAGTATTTGCAGCAGTATATTAAAAACATCTGGATGGGCTTTTTCTATCTCATCAAAAAGAATAACTTTGAAAGGCTTTTTCCTCACGGCTTCTGTCAATTGACCGCCATCAGAATAACCAACATATCCTGGGGGGGAGCCTATCATTCTAGCTACTGAGTGAGACTCCATATATTCACTCATATCCACACGTACCATATCTTCCTCATCGTCAAATAAGTACCATGAGAGTGACCTAGCCAGCTCGGTCTTGCCAACTCCCGTCGGTCCTAAGAATATAAAGCTCCCTATTGGTCTATTTTCGTCCTTAATCCCAGCACGCCCTCTCCTCACAGCTTCACAAACTGCTTCAACAGCTTCTCGTTGACCAACGAGCCGACTTTGAATGCGAGATTCCATGTTAAGAAGTTTGTCTGCCTCACTTTCTAACAACCTGTCGACTGGTATCCCTGTCCAAGTAGCAACGAGAGAAGCTATATCCTCGGAAGTTACTTGCCGTTCAGAGGTTTCAAGGCTGTTTAATTGGTTTCTCTCATCAGTATAATTTTCTCCGATTCGAGCTATTTCCGCCTTTATTTCGGCTGCTTTCTCATACTTCCCCATCTCAGAGGATGCTATCTCTTCTATCTGTAGCTGACGAAGTTTAGATTCTTTTTCTCTCAAAGTCATTGGGTGGAGCTGCTGGTCGATTCGAATTTTACTTGCCGCCTCATCTATCAGATCAACTGCCTTATCTGGCAATAACCTCCCAGATATATATCTTTGGCTCAACTTCGCCGAGGAACTTAGAGCTTCATCTTGTATTTTCAGCCTGTGATGGGCTTCATATTTGGGGCGCAGAGCTTTCAGCATCTCTATACTTGTGTCTATATCTGGCTCTTCAACCAAAATCGGCTGGAATCTTCTTTCAAGAGCTGCATCGGACTCTATGTATTTCGTGTATTCTTCCTCGGTTGTGGCCCCTAGACACTGCAGTTCACCTCTGGCAAGAGCAGGTTTCATCATGTTACTGGCATCAAGGCTACCGTCTGTAGCCCCAGCACCAACCACTGTATGAATTTCGTCGATAAAGAGCATAATTTGACCCTTCGACTGTTTGACTTCGTCCATAACAGCTTTTAGCCTCTCTTCAAATTCACCGCGAAATTTTGCCCCAGCAAGCAAGGATCCCATATCTAATGCAAGAATTTTCTTGGAGCGAAGTTCAAAGGGAACATCTCCAGCGGCTATCCTTTGGGCTAGGCCCTCTGCTAAAGCTGTTTTGCCTACACCAGCCCCACCGATCATCACTGGGTTATTTTTTGTTCTCCGTATCAAAGTTTGCATGACTCTAGCTATCTCTATATCACGCCCAACAATAGGGTCCAAGCGACCATTTTCAGCCAGCAAAGTCAAATCTGTAGCAAATTTTTCTAAAGACTTATATCGACTTTCAGCCCTTTGATCGGTAACTCTATGGGATCCCCGAATACCATGAAGAGCTCTGTAAACCTCTTCAGTTGTTACTTTAAAACCGCTGAGTATTTCAGCTGATGCTCCTGTCTCTTCCCCAGCAAGTGCTATGAGAATGTGTTCTGTCCCAATAAATTCATCATTTAACCTTTGAGATTCCTCGTCCGCCCTTTCAAACAATTCAGATAATCTGGGAGTAATAAAAAATTGATTTGTTTGACCGGCCACCCTGTTACCCTCTTCCAAATTGGCGTGAAGAGTGGAATGCAAAATTTCTAGATTCACGCCCAAAATCTTGAAAATTTCCGAAGGGACACCTTTTTCCTGTTCTATTAAAGCCAGGAACAAATGTTCAGAATCCCATTGGTTGTGTCTATACCTGTTCATAATATCCTGAGAGGCGGCTATCACCTCTTGGGCCTGTTCAGTAAACTTGTCTGCACTTAAAACCATGTTATCGTCCCCACTACAAATACTGTTTTCATCGTTCGACTTATATATTATCAATAAGGTTGATACGGTGCAACTCAAGTTTATCTAATGTAGGCACTGATACACTTTGTTTACCACTGATTCTAAGTTATTTTGAGAAACCCATAGCATTGCCGCCGATAACATGTAATACAATCAATAGACATGCTAATCGACATTCACACCCATACTTACCCAACCTCAGACGACAGCACCCTCACCCCAGAAGAGCTCATTAATCGAGCAAAATCGATTGGATTGGATGGAGTTTGTTTAACTGATCACGACCGATTTTGGACCCCTTCAGAAGTGGAGAAACTCGGTAAAGATAATGATTTTCTAGTAATACCAGGGTGCGAAGTGACCACTGAAGAGGGTCATTTATTGGTATACGGTTTGACCGAATATATTTTCGGAATGCACAAATCGACTTTTGTAAAAGACCTTGTAGATGAGGCAGGCGGGGCTATTGTGGTCGCTCATCCATACCGGAGGGTGTATCGTGAAACTGCACCTCAAGATAAAGCTTCCTATTCCGAAATGATAAGCCGTGGATTGAGAAATGAGGTGTTTGGCATGGTGGACGGCATAGAAGTAGGAAACGGCAGGGGAACGGACAAAGAAAATGAATTTTCTGGCAATTTGGCCAAGGAACTTAAAATGCCTGGAACTGGGGCAAGCGATGCGCACAAGCTATCCGATATAGGCACCTATGCCACAGAATTTTACGACAAAATTACTGGATCGGATGATCTCATTGTTTCGATAAAATCCGGGAGATATGATGCTAGAAAATTGGATATTCGCCCCGTATAACAGGTAGTTAATGAAGTTCCGATATCAGTAAGTCAAAGGACTCTTGTTCTGTTAATTTTCCTTCCCTCACACGAATATTAGATTTCAAAAGATTATCGTGCATACTCATAATCTTCGGCTGTGAAATTTTTTTTCCATCTCCAGAGTCTTCTGCAAGGGATAGCCAGACAAATTAATTTGCTTTCCAATATCACCTGCTGGGATTTTCCGACCCAATAGATGTTTAGCAAGTATAAGAAATCGAAGTTGCCTTTCTATCATCCTGACAATCCCAGCAGGTGATTCTCCCAAACCTATAAGCATTGCCGAAGCATTCAGGGCATCTCTAGTCCGACCTTCTATTACAGAATCGACAACTCTAAAGACATTTTGCTGTCGCACGTAAGGCACCATAAGGGTTATGTCTTCTCTAGTTATTAAACGACCACGCGAGTAGATTTTGATTTTATTTAATTCAGAATCGATTAAACGCAATTCACTTCCTACAGAATCCGCTATAAGAGCTACTGCGTTGCGTTCAATATCGAGACCCAATTTCGCACAACGGGCATTTATCCATTCCACTAAGTCCCGATGCCTCAAAAGTGAAAATTTTTCAACCTGCCCGAGTTTAAGAACAGTGGACAAGAACTTATTAGAAGGTATTGATTCCCTTTCAATTAGCAGTAAATTGGCTGTAGGAGGCAGATCCTTCAACAAATCTGGTAAATTAACCCACTCAGCTAAATCTTTTTTTGAACCCGCAGATCTTTTATCGCCACCGCCCAGCCTATTAAGTAATCCTTCCACAATAACTAACCGCCTATCAGCCATAAAGGGAACTGTGGATAATGATGTCAACAGCTCCTCTATGGTTACAATATTCCCATCTAACATGGTGGTATTAATATCTGACATTTCCTGCGGGGTTACTGTTAGGCGAAACTCCGATACTCGCTCTGAAAGCCTGAATTCATCTTTTCCTTCCAAAAAAACTATCAATTTTTCACCTAAATGATAACCTCAAGAAGTTTTAAATCCAGAAATATAATAAAATCTAAGAAAGACATAAATAAATAAATAACACCCAAAGCGAAAAACATGGGACGACTACCAATAATTTTCTTAAAATTAATGCTTGATAGAAGAATCCCTATCAAATACAAGCTTCTACCCGCCCTAGGTCTTGCTTACGTCATCTTACCATTTGACATCATCCCTGACATGCTGCCCATCCTAGGGTTTTTAGATGACATTATTATCCTCGTGGGCTCCATAATAATTTTTATGATTTTTGGCCCACTAAAAAAATTATCCGATACAATAAAAAATTCCAACATGAAAGAAAATCGACAAAAAGAAACTGATGTCGTAGAAGGGGAATATCGCATCATTGAGGAACCTACTGACTCCCAGTAATTCAGTAAAAACTATAAGCCTGTATGTTATAATTCCCGCTCTTGTCAAACACGAAGAACCAAACACAAACCCGTCATAAATACGATCCGACTTATGGGTTATAGGAATATTAATAATGAGAGTTGTCTTTATTGAAGATGTTGAAGGGGTTGCGTTAGGGGGAGAAATTAAGGAAGTGAAAAATGGGTTTGCGAGGAATTACCTTATTCCTAAAAATCTTGCCGCACCCGCCACCCACAACAACCTACAACGAATTCATAAATTAACAAAGGACGCTGCCATTTCCAGAACGTATCGGCTAGATGAAATGAAAAATTTGGCTGAAACTTTAGATGGCACAGAAATACGCATTGAAATGCGAGCTGGATCCAATAACCGGCTTTACGGATCTGTGACTGGGACTATGGTAGCTGATGCATTGGTAGAAGAGACTGGCATAGGAATTGAACGAAGATTAGTGCGGCTTGATGATCCGATAAGAGAAGTCGGGACATATGAAGTTCCCCTAAGGCTATACACCGATGTGAATGCTCTAATTAAAGTCACCGTTTACGCCACCGGTACCGACCCTTTTGAGATGGTTGCTGAAGAAAACGAAGAGTCGAATGAAGAAAAACTGTCACCCGAAGGTGATTCGGGTAGTAATCCCGAAGATACCTCGAACTCAGATATAGTTGAAGAGGTTTCGGCACCTTCCGCTAATCACGTCGAAAGTGATAGTACAGAAGCCGAATCAGGGGAAGACTCCCAAGAGTAACCAGAAACCGAATTGTCGATAGCAATTCGACTTGATTGCGTGGAAGTGATCATGTCATAATCGACAGCCCATACGCCAAATTGGACCCCGGGAGATTGGGTTGTACACCGATAGAACTCTGCCACATGATATCGAAGCTGAACACTCAGTCATAGGATCTTTGTTACTAGACGGAGATTCCTTGTCAAAAGTATCTTCTATATTGAAACCAAATGATTTTTACCTAGAAAAAAACCGCTACTGTTTTGAGGCTTGTTTGAATTTGGCTGGCAGAAATGAGGTCATAAACCAAGTAACTGTAGCTCATGAATTATCTCTCCAAGAACAATTGGATTCTATAGGAGGGTCGGTTCATCTATCAGATATGGTCAATGAGGTACCAAGTCCAGCTCACATACTGCATTTCGCTCAGATAGTACAAAGAACATCCATTATGCGGCAGCTTGTGCAGGCTGCCGGCTCAATTGCGAACATAGGGTATGAAAGTTCCCCAGACACCAACGAATCATTAAACCGGGCAGAAGAGCTTCTTTTCGGCATTCGTTCTGAACGAGGAACAAGGGATTTCGCAGCATTACGTGACGTCCTAGATAACTACATGGCCGAAAGCCTTCAACCGGACATAAACACGTTGGCACCTGTTCAAAGTGGTTACAATCAATTTGATCAACTTTTGGGAGGGGGAATGCAGCGATCTGATCTATTGATAGTGGCTGCGAGGCCTAGCCTCGGAAAAAGTACGCTGGCCTTTAACATGGCAGCAGCAGCAGCGGCTAATGGTAATAATGTTGGTATTTTCAGTCTAGAAATGAGTGCCGAACAGATAGCTCTCCGGCTTCTTTCCAGTGAAGCGCATGTAGATAGCCATCGATTGCGGCTTCAGTTAATCAATGAAATGGAAGAGCAAAGACTCTTTGATGCAATTGGTAATCTTTCCGACCTCCCTCTATATATTGACGACACTCCTTTTCAAACGATCGTTGAGATGCGTAGCAAAGCCAGACGCCTCCAGGCGGAGAGGGGCCTTGATTTAATAATAGTGGACTATTTACAGTTAATAAATGGCAGTGGTGGTAGGAATGCCAACAGGGTTCAGGAGATGGGTGAAATATCAAGATCATTGAAGGGAATGGCGAGAGATCTCAACGTGCCTGTATTGGCTTGCTCACAACTAAGTCGAGCCATTGAACAGCGTCCAGATCACCGACCCATGTTATCTGATTTACGAGAAAGTGGCAGCATAGAGCAAGACGCTGATGTAGTTGCTTTCATACATCGTGAAGACAGGTATGTTGACCCTGAGGCTTGGGAAAAACGATATCCCACTCAAGAATATCCAGCCAACATTGCAGACATAATAGTGGCCAAACATAGAAATGGTCGAACGGGGGGAATAAAGCTTTATTTTCAAGAACGTTTTGTTAAATTTGAGAATTTAGAAATTTATCAACAAGACTCAGTAAGTGCATAATGGCATTTCAAGGTTTCATAAAAGGAGTGAGATACATACCCGTTCCTGCTCCTGTATTCGGGGAATTATTACAGGAAATACAAGATATAACTGAGCTAAAAATAATTCTCCGAATTATCCGTCTATTACACAATAAAAAAGGGTTAGAGAGATATGTATCCGTAGACGAATTACTTGCAGATCGTGTTCTTTCAATCGGCCTGGGCTCGATGGATCTGAATAACCGGAAAACAAATATAATTCAGTCTTTGGAATCTTCAACAAAACGAAAAATATTAATTAAAATCAACAGGAAAGATATAGGAACATCTGCATACTTCCTGAACACGGAATTTGAAAGACAATCAATGAAAAAAATGCCGGATTTGGAACACCAATCCGACTTTGAGCCCTGGGAAACGGGGGAAGATAGACCAAATATATATTCTCTTTACGAACAGAATATTGGTATATTAACTCCGATTGTGGCAGAAAAAATCGGGGAAGCGGAACAAAAATACCCAGTTGAATGGATAGAGGAAGCGATAGCAGAAGCAGTATCTCTCAATTCAAGAAATTGGAGATATATTTCAAGAATACTAGAACGGTGGGAAATAGAGGGAAAACAAAATGGAGAATCTAGGAAGCATTCTGGCAAAGCTAGATACATTTAAAGCCAACAGAAGCAACGACCTCTCTAAAGATATAGATCTAGATCCACCTATAAATTGCGATATATGTAATGACAAAGGATGGCTTACACCCAAACTTCCAACTGGCCACCAAGACTTCGGATCCATAAAATCTTGTGCTTGCCGAAAAAATGTAAAACAGGAAGAAATGACGACTAGGCTACTTTCCTATAGTAACTTAGGATCCCTCTCACGCTACACCTTTGAAACCTTGGATCTGAAAAATGAGCCAACTCAACAAAATGGAGGTGACGTCTTTCGTGAGGCTTTCGTAAACTGCTCCAATTATTCAGAACATCCGAGCGGCTGGATATTGATCAATGGCCCACATGGTTCCGGCAAAACCCACCTTTCTGCAGCGATAGCCAACAGATGTATTTCGACCGGCAAACCGGCATTCTTTATATATGTGCCTGATTTAATGGATCATCTCAGAGCTAGCTATTCAAATAATTTAGACTTTGAATACGATGATTTATTTGACCAGGTAAAAAATGCTCCAATATTAATTTTGGACGGCATAACTGACCACAGCGTAAGTAGTTGGTCGGCCGAGAAATTGAATCAGATCCTCAATCATCGATCAAACGGGAGACTCCCCACCGTTTTGACCACGTCTGAAGAAATCGATTCCTTAGACCCTTTTATCAAAAGCAGAATATACGATTCAAATCTTTGCGATATAGTCACAACGGATTCAAGAATTAGTAATTATGACGAAATATCTTCCCTAGGAGCCATTCCTAAAGAACTTTCACAGATGAACTTCGATACCTTTAACCCAAAAGGAAGGAGGGGAAATTCCAATTTAGACCCAGTGTATGAAAGTGCCAAGAAATACAGTCAGACCCCAGATGGATGGCTCACCTTCTATAGTGATAACTCAGGAGTGGGTAAAACCCATTTAGCAGTTGCTATAGGAAACTATCGGAAATCAATTGGCGAGGATGTCTTCTTTGCATTCGTACCAGAATTGATGGATGAATTGAGATCTGGATTCTCTCCAGACAGTTCACTTAATTCATCCCGTATATTTGACAGGGTTAAGGATTCCTCATTATTGATTTTAGATGACTTGGGCAATGAACAAGACACAGATTGGTCTCAAAAAACAATTTACCATCTTTTGGTTTACCGACATAATCACAGGCTTCCAACGATTATAACCACGAGGACAGATTTCACCGACATAGCTGGTAGAAGTGCACAAGCTTCCAGAATTCAAGACGCCAAAATAGGCCAAATTCTAAACATACAAGCTCCAGATTACAGAATGGGTAGAACTCGATAGACACAGGAACCACACTTTTAAATGACAATAGATCAAGACTGTATTTTCTGCAAAATCATTTCCGGGCAGGAACCTGCAACTTTCCACCATGAGGAAAAAGATTTTGTGGTATTTGAGAATAATCTTAAATGGTTTTCAACTCAATTCCTTTTTGTTCCCAGATTACATATGAACCAATCTAATTTATGGTCGTCAAAAAACTTGATATCTGACATCGGATTTCTTGCCAACGAGATAGGTCAGAAAAGATGCCCATCTGGGTATAGGATTCTATCCAATTTTGGAGTGGACGGTATGCAATCCCAGGAGCATGCACACCTGCACCTAGTTGGTGGGAGTAAATTGGGAATGTACGTATGGGGTAAGCTGAGAAAAAATCCACTATAACGAGGTATAGAAAATCACCGGAACATCTGTTCACACACCAAATGTGAAATTGCAGTTATACCCCTAACCCGTATAAATTCGTCTTCACCGCTACGAGCTAAGTGCGTTATCAGCCCATAGCATTATTTCTTCGGTTTTATCCCAACCAACACAAGCATCTGTGATCGATACCCCATATTCCAATGTACCTGGGTCATTACCGAATTTCTGGCTTCCCGAATTTATATTGCTTTCAAGCATCACTCCCACAATACTATTGTTCCCACCTGCTCGTTGTGCAATAACATCTTCAAACACCGAAGGCTGTCTTTCATGATCCTTATTGGAATTACCGTGGCTGCAATCAATTACTAACCGTTGGTCCAAATCTCCATTGGATAAAACTTCACTGGCCAACTTTATTGATTCTGAATCATAGTTGGGACCTAATTTCCCCCCCCTCAACACCAGATGACCATCTGGATTGCCATCAGTTCTTAAAACACAAACGTGCCCATCAGGTCCAGTACCAACATATGAATGCTGGTTCCGAGCTGCCAATATACCATCTACTGCAGTCTCAAAACTTCCGTCGGTACCATTCTTGAACCCAACCGGAATACCGATAGCGCTCGCCATTTGTCTATGAGTTTGACTCTCAGTCGTCCTTGCACCTATTGCAGCCCAAGAGACTAAATCTTCAAAATAATGCGGGACTACAGGATCCAAAAATTCACAAGCTGCGGGCATTCCCATGTCATTAATTTCCTGCAGCAATCTCCTTGCTCGTTGTAATCCTTGTGAGATATCAAATGTCTCGTCAAGTCCAGGGTCATTTATCAGGCCCTTCCAACCTACCGTTGTTCTGGGCTTCTCAAAATATACTCTCATAACAACAAATATTTTCTTACTAAGGCGGTTTCTCAGCTCGATTAGTCTTCGAGCATAATCCAGAGCAGCCTCCTCATCATGAATAGAACAAGGCCCCGTTATTATCATCACTCTGTCGTCATCCCCATGGAGGATGTCCTTTATTGTTCTTCTAGCATTTTGAACGGTTGAAGCCGCCTCATCGGATCTAGGGAACCTGTCCACTAGCTCGAGAGGGCTAAACAAATGATTAGAAGAAAATCCCAATCCTTGGACATGACTTTTTTGACTGTTCATTTTTATCCTTAATTTTTGAATTGAATATTTTTGTAATATCTTTTGACTTTATCAATAAATCATAAAGCAAAAAAAAAAGCCCCAATCGCTACCGATTGTGGCCTTCTGTCTGACTTTGGATATATTCCTAGAGTTTACACAAGTCCTTTATCGGCAGCTGACTTAAGCTACTAAAATAATAGTAAGACATGTGTGAATTATCATAGAGTTTATTTTCCATAGCACGGCGGATAGTATACTCTTTCACAAACAGTGTCAACAAATCTCCAACCCAAGCTAAGAAGCACAAATATGTCTGATATACATTCTGAAATGAGCCCCTGTTGCACGGCTTCAAGGGAATCCAAACTGCCCTTTCATCCCTCCAAAATTAAAAACACACCGAAATCTCAGACGAAAAATATTAATCCGGAAAACATGGCCACTATTCCAGGTGGGACATTTCAAATGGGCACCGATTACGAATTCAGCTTCCCGGGTGATAGGGAGGGACCGATAAAAAAAGTGAGTCTGAATTCTTTCCTAATTGATATTACAGCTGTTACAAATAAGAATTTTTCTGATTTCGCAAAAGAAACAAAATATAAAACCGACGCTGAAAAATTTGGCTGGTCATTTGTGTTTTACCAGTTTATTTCGCCTAAAAATGCGGGTTCGGCCAACCAGTCTCCCCCAGGTACCCCGTGGTGGAGAAAAGTTGACGGGGCGTCTTGGAAGCACCCAGAAGGTTCAGGTTCCAATATAAAAACTAGAATGAACCACCCTGCAGTCCATATCTCATGGAACGACGCAACTGAATTTGCATCCCATTATGGAAAACGTCTGCCAACTGAAGCTGAATGGGAATTTGCAGCAAGGGGCGGCCAAGAACAACGGTTATACCCCTGGGGAGACGAGCTCCATCCGGGAGGCCAGCACATGTGCAATATATGGCAAGGAGAATTCCCAACCACAAACTCGAAAGATGATGGATTCACAGGGACTGCTCCAGCCAAACGTTACCCTCCAAACGGCTACGGTTTGTATAACGTAGTCGGGAACGTTTGGGAATGGCAGCACGATTGGTTCAGTAACTCACTCAACGATATAGATGCCAAACATAACCCTAAGGGCCCTAATTTCGGCACATCAAAAACCATAAAAGGGGGGTCGTACTTATGTCACGAATCCTATTGTAATCGATATCGGGTGGCCGCTAGAAGTGCAAATACACCAGATAGTTCCACCGGGAATCTGGGATTTAGATGTGTTTCAGATATCAAATCCTAATATCGTCGAAAGCGACATTAAAAACACTGCGATATAATTTTGCCAGTTAAGCCAGATCCTGATGACTTCACCAAAGAGTATTAGTGCCCATTATGCAAACGAGTAGTTGGATGACCAATAAAATGACTAGTGATGAAATAAGAGAATCCTTTCTAGAATACTTTGAGAGTAAAGGACATCTCAGAGTACCAAGCTCATCTTTAATACCCGTCGGTGACCCTACCCTTTTACTAACAATTGCCGGAATGAATCAATTTAAACCATATTTTTCTGGCCAACAAACTCCTCCAAGACAAAGATTGACCTCTTCTCAGAAATGCTTCAGAACTCCAGATATAGATATTGTCGGAGATGCTACTCACAATACATTATTTGAAATGTTAGGTAACTTTAGTATAGGGGACTATTTTAAAAAGGAAGCCATTGAATATGCCTTGGAATTTCTGACTGATAAATTAAATCTTCCAGAGGAAAGATTTTTCATTACTATCCATCACACAGATGATGAAGCTCAGGAAATGTGGGAAAACATCGGAGTGCCCAAGGAACGTATATACCGATTCGGTGATGATGACAATTGGTGGGGCCCTCCCATACAAGGAAGTGAAGGGCCTTGCGGGCCATGTAGTGAATTACATTATGACTTCGGATCAGATAGAGGCTGCCTCCAAACCGACTGCGCCCCTAACTGTGAAAATATAATGTCCACTAAGGAGAAATGTACTCGGTTCGTGGAACTATGGAACTTGGTATTCATGCAATACTACCATCACCCTGACGGAACAAGAGAAAATTTACCTGCCCCGTGTATTGACACTGGAATGGGATTGGAAAGAGCTACCATTGTGATGCAAGATGCAGAAACAATGTACGAGACAGATCTATTTTCTTCTCTTATAACTCAAGTTTGTTCTATCAGCGGGCACGAATACGGAAAAGATTTGGAAACTGACTATGCGATTAGGGCAATTGCAGAACATACGAGAAGTTCCACATTCTTGACAGCTGATGGAGTAGTCCCAGGTAACGAAGGCAGAGGTTATGTACTAAGGCGAGTTATTCGAAGAGCAATCAGGCTTGCCCGAAAGCTTGGATTGCAGGAATCCTTCATGCCATCCATTTCTGAATCTGTCATTAAAAAAATGGGAGTAACCTACCCTGAACTACACACCCATAAGGAATTTATTCTAAGTGTCTTGACATTAGAGGAGGAAAGATTCCAACAGGCTTTCGAGAATGGATTTACCATGTTAGAGGAAGCAATGGAAGATTCTTCTACTTTGGAAGGAAACCTAGTTTTTAGGCTCTGGGACACTTACGGATTCCCAGTGGAAATGACTGAGGAAATAGCAACCGAGAAAAATATTACAGTGGATATGGCTGGTTTCCAAAAAGAGATGGAAGCCCAGAAAGATCGGGCCCGATCTCACGCACAATTTGATGGTGATCACGCGCGAGTCCGTTTATACGAAGAATTAGGGGTCGGGAATACTAATTTCACCGGATACGAAACACTGGACGGTAAAAGCGTTGTAGTTGGATTGATTTCAATGGGTCTGTCTGTTACTGAAGTCCCCCAAGGTCAAGAACTACAGTTGGTTTTACAGGAAACTCCTTTTTATGCCGAGGGTGGAGGGCAGGTAGGGGATGGCGGCACCGTTGGTAACTCTGAATGTGAAATTGTGATTCACGACACAAAAGAGGCAATCCCCGGGCTCATTGTGCATTACGGAATTTTATCAAAAGGAACCATTTCAATCGGGGACACAGTACAGAGCCACGTCGACCCAATAAGAAGAGACGACACCGCCAGGAATCATACTGCTACCCATATGTTGCACGCCGCGTTGAGGCATGTGCTTGGGCCCCATGTAAGACAGGCTGGGTCTCTGGTGACTGGGTCCAGACTCCGTTTTGATTTCAGCCATATAAAGGCTGTTACTCCAGAGGAGATGTGGCAGGTACAATTCCTGGTCAACGAAAAAATAAGGCATAACGCAGAGATTAATAGGAGTGAGGATACCTATAGGGGGGCAATTGAAAAGGGTGCTTTAGCTTTTTTTGGGGATAAATATGGAGAAACAGTGCGGTTGGTAGAAATCGCAAACGGGGATACTTTTAGTTTTGAAGTATGTGGAGGAACGCACGTGAACCAAACCGGTGAAGTCGGAGCTGTATATGTTTTGGGTGAATCGAGTATTGGCGCAGGAATGAGAAGAATAGAAGCTATCAGTGGCAGAGAAGCAGAGAGACTTGTATGGCAAAACATGCAACGTGATTCTAGAATCGCGGACATACTGCAAACCACTCCGTCAGATATGGAAAACAGGATAATGGCTCTCTCAGACCAGATATCTTCGGCTAATAATCAAATCCAAAAATTGGAAAGGCAAATGTCGGCCTTAGCTGCCTCAGCTTTGTTAGATGAAGTACAAATAGTCAACGACATCAAGGTTTTAACATCGATTACAGAGGATCCATCCGCAGAATTATTACGATCAACTGGAGATTGGCTGCGAGACAAGTTAGGAACAGGTGTCGTTGCTATAGGTTCTATAGTAAACGAAAACCCAATGATAGTTTGCATGGTAACTCCCGACTTAGTCGAAAAAGGAATGAACGCAGTAAACATAGTGCGGGAAGTGGCCAAAATAATCGGCGGGGGAGGCGGTGGAAGACCAGAATCGGCCCAAGCCGGCGGAAAAGATTCGAGTAAATTAAAGGAAGCTTTGTCCATTGTTCCCAGTATAATTTCAGACCTGTCTGAAGGAAGGTAACCTCTGAACGCTGGAAGTATTTTGGCTCTAGATGTGGGTAATGTTCGTATAGGGGTAGCTGCCAGCGATCCCACACAGACGATTTCGACTCCACTAAATAGTCTGCCCCGGAAAAATTCAATATCCGAAATTAAAGAAATATGTTCAGATAGAGCTATTGTCTTAATCTTAGTCGGTATGCCTTATTTACCTTCTGGAAAATTGGGTACCCAGGCGCGAATAACGGAGGCATTTATTAATGAGTTGAAAATATCCATTGAGATACCCATTCAAACGGCAGATGAAAGAATGACGACTATCGAAGCAAAAATACGGCTTAAAGAGTCTGGTTATAAAAACATCAGCAAGGCAGGAAACAAAGGAATTATTGACTCGGCCGCCGCCGCGGTATTACTGGACGAATACATTAGTTCCCTCTAAGAATAACTTAAAATCTTACAACCATTTGCACCTGAGTAGATGGTTTTATTAGCGCTTCAAAAGCCTCCTGTATACCATCTAGAGTTAGAAGGTCCGTGTCCAGCAGCATTGGTTCCAGGTCAACTTTGCCATTAGATATCAAATCGAGAGCTACTCTCCAGTCATAAGGTTCTGCGCCAAAAGTAGTGTTTAATTGAATCTCTTTTCCTGCCCAATCAACTGGGAGCATTGGCACACTTTCCCAAGCTAAAGCAACGAGCATAACACTCCCTTTTTTCCGAACCATATTAAGAGCCGCATCCAAGGTAGAAGGGGCAGCCGCACATTCAAATACAACGTGAGGGCCATTTCCGTCTGCCAAGTTAATTATTGAGGAGATTGCATCCTCACAAGATGGGTCAACAACAGCATCAGCACCCAATCGTAAAGCAGTCTCCCGACGGGTGGCTGAGGGTTCTGAAACTATTATTTTTCGGGCTCCAGCTGCTCTCGCAGCTTGCATAGTTAGTAATCCAATGGGACCCGCACCCAAGACAGCTACTACGTCACCTAATTTCATATTTGACAGTCTGACCGCCCTGACTGCAACAGAACAAGGTTCAGTTAATGCCGCCTTTAAATCACTAACATTGTCGGGAATCGCTAAAGGAGCCCAATCATTTAACAAAGTGAATTCAGCATATCCCCTTTTCCGGGTGTCGGAAAATCCTTCTAATCGATAGTTGTATTGTTCTTGCCTTCTCAGCGGGGCTTCTGATCCTGGTGGAGGTGTCCCTCCACCTCCAATGACTCTATCACCTTCCTTCCACTTATCAACTCCGGGGCCCACAGCGGCAACAGTACCGCTAAATTCATGACCCATCACAGCGCCAGGTGGAGCAATATCATAAAGAAAAGCATGGACATCAGTTCCACAAATGGCACTATGGCTAACTTTTACCAGAATTTCTCCTGGTCCAGGCTCAGGAACGGGTAAGTCTTCGATAACAAGTTCTTGTTTCCCTTTGTATACAGCTGCCCTCATGGAATCACCCCTAATTATCAATGATAGTAAATGAGCGCATTATAAAGACCTAAGTCAATATAAGGAAAGTTTAAAGAGGGATATTAACAAGGCCAGCAGTATCCTAATCCTAGGGAACTTCTCGCCTATTTATGAGTGCAGATAGATCGTGAGAGTGACCTAGTCCTCTACACCATTATCCCGCAGGTAATCAATGGCTGCCTGAACTGTGGTTATCGATTCGGCGTCTTCATCAGATATTTCTATTTCAACATCATCAGAACTAAATTCTTCCTCAAAAGCCATTATCAATTCAACCAAGTCCAATGAATCTGCATTTAAATCATCTGTAAACGAAGCTTCCGGTAAAACTTCAGCCTCATCCACGCTTAATTTTTCAGCTACAACAGCTTGAACTTTTTCAAGTAGCGACATTTAATGCCTCCATTTTTATTTGTTACGTCCTAAACAGCGATACCAACCTTCATATAGGATCCAAGAACCCCATTAACAAAGCTAGGAGAACTCTCTGACCCAAATCTTTTCGCCAGCTCCACGGCTTCGTTAAGAACCACCTTTTCAGGAACCTTGTCTTTACACCATACTAATTCTGCGATTGCCATCCGAAGAATGTTACGGTCCACTATTGCTATTTGCATCAAAGGCCATTCTGGAGCTAACTCACTAATTATGGTATCCATTGAGGCAAAGTTTTCAAGTACATTTGCAACTATGTCACCAGCAAATATGTGAGAGTTGTTCTCGGATTTATATTCGTTGAAACCCCTCTCAAGGACCTCTGTTGCGTCATGACCCACAGAGTCATATTCACACAAGGCTTGTAATACCAACACTCTGGCTTCTCTTCTACTTGAGATACTGGGGTTATAATCCATTTATAGGGACTCTTCGCTAATTCCTGCTAATTGCTACAATAGAATCTATATCATTGATGCTGGATACATTCGCAGCTCTATCAATCTTTTTTACCATTCCCCCTAAAGCTCGCCCCGGACCTATCTCGAGAAAATTTGTTATCCCTGACTTTATCATGAAATCAACAGATTTTTTCCATTGCACGCATCCTGAGATTTGAGTTATCAATTCTCCCTTTATTTCCTCACCTGTTTGGAGAGGCTTACCTGTGCAGTTGGCCACAATAGGAACTTCAGGGTCATTGAATTTCAACCCATCTATGAATTCCATGAGACCAGCCTTTGCCGGCTCCATTAATCCAGAATGAAAAGCCCCTCCAACTTTCAAAGGGATTACTTTTTTCGCTCCTCTAGCATTCGCCATATCCATAGCTCTAACTACTGCGATTTTTTCTCCACTTATCACTATCTGTTCATCGGTGTTTATATTTGATATATATACCCCAGATTCCCTCGCAATTTCTTGTAGAACCATTTCTTCCAACCCCAAAACTGCGGCCATGGTACCTGGGTTTGAATCGCAAGCATCTTGCATAAGTTCCCCACGTTCTTGTACTAGTAAAGCCGTGTCCATAACTGACAGGACCCCTGAAGCCGCTAAGGCTGTGTACTCGCCAAGGCTATGCCCTGCCATTAGATATGGAACAGGCATGGATTCTTGTGAAATATTTTCCTTCATCGCTACCATACAGGCCAAACTCACTGCCATTATTCCAGGTTGTGCATTTTTGGTTTCCCGCAAATACTCTTCTGGACCTTCAAACATGATTTTAGATAGAGGTCTACCTAAAGCTTCATCGACCATCTCAAACACTTCCCTGCCTGAATCCGAACCTTCGTAGAGTTCCAACCCCATTCCTACAGACTGGGCACCTTGACCAGGAAAGAGAAAAGCTGTCTTGGAATTTCTTGCAAAGGGAAGTGTCATATTAATGTCCTTTAGTAAGTTACGGTCGAGATTTATACAACTGGTTGATCAGAGCCGGTCACGTTACGGCCATTATATGTGCCACAGCTCGAACAAGCCCTGTGCGGCATCCGAGGGAGATGGCATTGGGGGCAATTAGAAAGTGAGGCAGGTTTTATAGCGTTATGTGCATTCCGACCGCCTTTCCTTTTGCTGGAGTGTTTTTTCTTAGGTAGTGGTGGCATGTTAATTCCCTTATTTCTTAATTCATTGGTCTAAAAGACTCTAATAAAGCAGCCAATTTAGTATTCTTTTTATTATTTCTACAGTTACATTTTTCTTTATTAAGATTTATACCGCAATCTATGCACAACCCCTTGCAATATTTCATGCATTTCGAACTGATAGATGAGTGCAAAGAAGCATATTGCCGCACCACATCGGATAAATCTAGTACATTATCCTCTCCGATATAAAAATTATCCCCATCTATTTCTTCTAATTCATTTCTCTCACCAGTAACTAAATTAACCAATGGGAAGTATTCTTCCTCTATCGTCAAGCCCATAGATTCAACATATGAATCTAAACAATTTCCGCATTGCCTACCTATTTTAGCCGAAAGACAAGCACTCACCCATACTCCCACATCAGTCTTGGTCAATAAAACTGAACCATCAACATCGCATCTAAACTCAGACCAATCCACTTCGATGGTACTGCTTACACTTTCCAACTTTTTATGACCACTACTCGCCTTGAGCAAGGTAGCTACTTTAAAGTCCATAGCACGCCTCAGGATATCCATTCAAAGCAACAATTCAAGCAAACACTATATCTTTGGTAAGGGAACCCGGTCAACCGGAATGAAGGCTATTTTCAATCAATTATTTCACACCTGATTCATTTAGAATATAAGAGTTTGAAAATCCGGTAAGGTTAGATTACATTGGCTGGGGAAACAAAAATATCCAATTGACCCCATCAACAACCCAATGAAAAAGGCAAAACAATGACATCTCCCGAAAAAAACTATGACGTAGTGATAGTGGGGGCCGGAAATGCCGCCTTAACTGCAGCACTGTCCGCTGCATCAAAAGGTGTGAAAGTGGCGATCCTTGAAAAAGCTCCTGAACACCTACGAGGGGGTAATTCCTATTTCACAGGTGGGCTTTTCCGATTTGCATACAACGGAATAGAAGATATTTCAGAATTATTACCAGACCTAACATCAAAAGAAAAACAAAACATTGATGTAGGGTCTTACAAAGAATCTGAGTTTTATTCCGATGTCATGAGAGTTACTGAAGGCTTATCAGACCCTTCCTTACTTCAAGTACTAACCTCTCAATCATTCCCAACCATGCTTTGGATGCGAAATCAAGGAGTTCCATGGATTCTTGCTTACGGCAGACAAGCTTTTGAGCATGAAGGTAAACAAAGATTCTGGGGAGGGTTGATTGTCGAAGCGGTCGGTGGAGGCAAAGGATTGTCAGATAGGCTTTTTGAATTAGTTGAACGAGAGAATATTGAAGTTCTGTATCAAACTAGTGGTACAGATTTGTCAATCAATCAAGAAGGACATATTGAAGGAATCATTGCGAAATCAAAATCTGGATATGAGAAAATTTCCTGTAAATCCGTTGTGCTTGCCTGTGGAGGCTTTGAGGCGAACACAGAGATGCGCTCCAGGTATTTAGGACCAGGTTGGGAACTCGCCAAGGTTAGAGGAACCCAATATAACACCGGAGATGGCATAAATATGGCTCTCCGAATTGGGGCACAATCGCATGGGCACTGGAGTGGGTGCCATGCGGTTGCATGGGATCTAAATGCACCGCCTCACGGTGATAGAAATGTCGCAGACCTATTCCAAAAGCACTCTTACCCCTTTGGGTTGATAGTCAATGTTGATGGAGAAAGATTTGTCGATGAAGGTGCCGATTTGAGAAACTACACATATGCAAAATACGGCCGCGAAATATTGAACCAACCTCAAAGGGTTGCCTTTCAGCTCTTTGATCAGAAGACTAAACATTTACTAAGAGATGAATATTTTATTCCCCAAATGACGATGGTGGAAGCCAAGACAATCGAAGAATTGGCCACCGGATTAGATATTAATCCCGGGCAGCTGCAAATAACTGTTCAAGAATTCAATGGAGCAGTACAAGAAGGTGATTTTAATCCCACTGCCCTTGACGGGAAGCACACTGAAGGGATTACCCCTCCAAAGTCCAACTGGGCGCAAAAATTAGATAAACCTCCTTATTTGGGGTATGCCGTGACCTGTGGAATAACATTTACATTTGGTGGTCTAAAAATAGATACGAACACGCAAGTCCAAGATAATTCTGATATGCCCATACCTGGGCTTTACGCCGCGGGGGAACTCACAGGAGGGTTGTTTTACAACAACTACCCGGGAGGATCCGGTTTAATGTCCGGTGCAGTATTTGGGAAAATAGCCGGGGAAAATGCAGCAAAGGAAGCCTTAATTTAGACTGTTCTTGACCAATCCCACATATAAACCTAAAGTATGGGTTCTTGCTACGATAACAAAATCATAGATTGATCTAGATTAGTCAATATAGAGGAGAATCTCATAATGCCATACGGTAGTGGGGACTATACATACGAAGTCGATCAAGATTGGGGCAGGTTGCCAGAGGGGTACGAATTCAATCAGGTGGCAGGGGTAGCCGTAGATAGGGAAGATAATGTCTACCTCTATAACCGAAGTGAACACCAGGTCATGATATTTAAGAAAAATGGGGATTTTTTGAAATCATGGGACGTTAAATTTTCCAACCCCCATGGAATGCATATAGGACCAGATGGAAATTTTTATTTTGCTGACCGTGACGCCCATGTTGTCCTTAAATATAGTCCAGACCAAACACTTCTACTCACTCTCGGCACCTACAATGTTGAATCAAATACTGGCTACAGCGGAAATCTAATGGTAGTTCCGCACCCGGCGGGACCTTTTAATTTGCCGACGGGGGTAGTTGTTGCTGATGACGGTAATATTTTCGTGTCTGATGGTTACGGAAATTGTAGATTCCATAAGTTCTCACCAGATGGGGCATTACTAGATACTTGGGGTGAAGCAGGAAAAGATAATCCAATGGATTTCCATTTACCCCATGGAATAGGCCTCAACAAAGATGGGCTACTAGCAATTTGTGACCGCGAAAACCATAGAATCCAATTTACCGATCAAGATGGGGAATTCATGTTTATATGGGATGGATTCTTACAACCAACCGATATAGCCTTCGGACCAGATGGAGAAGCATACGTATCAGAGTTGCAACACAGAATTTCAATATTAGATGCAGAAGGGAACTTGATCAGCCGGTGGGCTGATGAAAGTAGCCCTTCCGCAGGTCATTTCATCGCTCCTCACGGTATTGCTGTGGACTCTTCAAAGGATATCTATGTTGGAGAGGTTTTGGAAGGAAGACGAATACAAAAATTTATTAGACAATAATCAAAAAGCAGAAATAATTTAGGAGATGTTACATGAACGGTGACCAATTAATGGCCAGCTTACTGAAAAAAGAAGGAACCGAATGGATTTCCTGCTTTCCGGCCCAAACTTTGATTGAGGCTTGCTCACAGGAGGGAATCAGACCCATTCTCTGCAGACAAGAACGAGCGGGGGTAAATATGGCTGACGCATACAGCCGGATCCACAATGGTAACAAGATCGGGGTCTTTACCATGCAACACGGCCCAGGTGCAGAAAATGCATTTGGAGGCGTTGCACAAGCTTATGCTGATAATGTACCCATGTTGCTAATACCGGGAGGATCTACTGCAAGAAGGGTGGGAGTCCATCCCGGATTTGACGCAATCCCAAATTACCAACACATAACTAAATGGGCAGGTCGTATAAACACGATCGAACGAATACCAGAAATGGTTAGCCAAGCATTCACTCATCTGCGAAATGGAAGACCTGGTCCTGTATTACTTGAATTGCCGGGTGACGTTGCTCATGCTGAAGTTCCGGCAGATATGGAAGAATACCAACCCAGTCGCTCATATAAATCGTATGCAGCAAATGAGGATGTAAGAGATATAGTCACCGCTTTGCTTAAGGCAAAAGCACCTGTTATAAACGCGGGCCAAGGCACATTATACGCAGAAGCCACAGACGAGCTAATAGAATTTGCCGAGATAGTCAATGTACCAGTCATGACCACCCTCGCTGGTAAAAGTGCCTACCCAGAAGATCACTCTCTAGCATTGGGCACCGGAGGCAATACAGGCACCTTAATGGTCGACAGGTTCCTCCAAAACACAGATTTCGTTTTGGGAATAGGAACTAGTTTCGCAATATCAAACTTCACTGCACCAATGCCGCCAGAAGCCACTAAAGCACAAATTACCAACACCGCAGAGGACATTAACAGAGACTATCGTGTCGAATACGGCGCAGTCGGTGATGCTAAATTGGTTTTGCAGCAACTGATTGAGGAGGCAAAATCTCAGCTAGGTGAGCATGGTAGGGGTGATGTACACGGGGTAAAAGAAAACATAGTCAAAATAAAAGATGAATTCATGAAAGAATGGGGACCAAGATTAAATTCAGATGAAACCCCTATGAGCCCGTATCGAGTATTCAATGAGATGATGAAGGCTGTGGATCCTAGAAATGCTATCGTCACTCATGACTCTGGGTATCCTAGAAATCAGCTTGTTCCATTTTGGCCAGCTCTCACCCCTCGCTCATATATAGGTTGGGGCAAGTCAACACAGCTAGGATACGGTCTAGGATTAGCACTTGGTGCCAAAGTTGCTGCGCCCGATAAAATAGTCATCAATGTCATGGGAGACGCTGCGTTTGGTATGTCAGGTTTGGATATAGAGACCGCTAGCAGATCTGAACTTGGGACAATAACGGTTGTATTGAATAATGGGGTTATGACCCACTATTACGATCACTTTCCTCACGCTACTGAGAACTGGAAGAGTAACGAATTGGGTGGTATATATTCCGACACCGCAAAAAGTCTCGGAGCACATGGTGAGCGAATACATAATCCCGATGAAATAGGTCCAGCAATGGCAAGAGCTATAGAAGCTTCCAACAGTGGACAGCCTGTACTACTGGAAATGATCACGAAAGAAGAAGAAAACATCTCAAACTACGGGAGATAGACGACAGAATTCTGTGTGCACTTTGATTTATGTATTATATTGTCGCCGTGTACACAGGATTCATAGCTAATGGCCTAAATTTGCGTTTGTATTGCTTCAGCCCATCAATATTTAGATCGCTAGCGTCATTGACTAATTTATAATTTCTCAACTTGCCAAAAGTTTTCCATCTAAGGTATTCAGACAACCCATTGATTCCTATCACGGTCTTTGCCACATAAAAACAGGCCGTATTTTGGTTTATCGGGCCAGCCATGGAAAATCCGACCATTTTTTTCTCTATCTCAAGCCCCCAGGCCATTAAATCTTCTGTATCAAAATCACCAATGGAATTTAGTGCAGCCCGCGTATAACCCCAATCCAACAGAAATTTATTTTTCTTCCCCTGAACAGAGCGCCATTTCCCCAATACTTCCAAGGCTGCAGGCACATCATTTTTTTCTAATTGAAAAAATATGGGGGCTTTCCTAGTTACCCTATTAATTTTTTTTCTAATGTCCCTAAACATTCCACCTTCCAAGTTAAACACCAAGTTGGGATCATATATATATTCATTCTCCCTCTTTTCTATATGGATATTGTCTCCATATATATTCCGAAGGTGTACAACGTCTGAAGAATCAACCCACAAAATACGCATTTCTGATTGATCCAGAGATTCTTTAATACGTGAAAGGTAAGTCTTTGTGTCGGAAGTCAGAATGGATGGGGGAATAACAAGGTCAATTCTATTAGAGTTTTTTCCATTTATGTGTTGGAACAAAAAGAATGAGTCTCCCTTACGGGTCAAATAAAGAGGCCTTCCGGGGGGCAAACTATAACAGGCAAGGTAAGGAGCAAAATAAACCCAGGAATCCCTTCCTGTTTTGCTAAATATTTCCTTCAGTGAAGCAATATCAAAGACCGTTAAGACCTTGTGACTGTCTGATATATTTTGAAATAATTTCCTCAGATTCAAGTCTCCTTGGAATTCGTATAAATGAGGTTGCGGGAAGTCGGGTTTGTGGGTTCTAGATATCCAGATGAGAAAAATTTCCCCATCCTACTTATTCCAGCATGTTTTTGGGCTCCCACATATTCGTTGAAAGAAGGGATAATCTCCTGAGGTGATAGGCCCATACTTGCTATATTTCTGAACAAACGGGCATTTTCCACTGGAATAAGATTTGAAAAGGATACAAATCCTAAACCGTTCGTTCGTTCTTTCAGCATCTCGGCTCCAACAGAAATGAACCTCGTTAAACCCTCAACCGTATAAGGGGGATCTGTAATAAATACATCCTGCGTACTTTTGTAACATGGGGGAATTTCCCCAATAAAATCAATCTTCTTCAAGCCTATTTGAAAATTAAGTTTAAAGCTCACGGATTCAATGAAGTTTAATATTCTTTCATCAATATCAAAAACAGTTAGGCTATTAATTTTTAATCCGAAGCGTGTAGCAAAAAGAACTATGGCAAGTGAAGTCAAATCATCATCCCCTAATATTGCTATATCCCTTCCCTCTATTGAGTCACTTTGATGAAAATACATAACCCTTTTAAAACATGTCAGTGAAGTCGCATGAGATTGATCCAGAGAATAATCAGGAGAAGGTCTTTGTCCTGTCAGTTCATCAAATTGAGAGGCCAACTTGGTTACTGTATCTGAGATTTCATACTGACAATTAAAGTCAGGTATTTCAGTGTCAAATATTCCGATAGAATTCAAAAGTTTAATTCCAGTGTCCGTCAGAATCGCGCCTCCTTTTCTCGAAAGGAGTTTCCTCTTCTCCAATTCTCGACGAGTTGCTGAAACTACGGGTACAGGAATGCCAGTCGCCCTTGATATATCGTGTATAGGTACCGTTTCTCCCCTAAGGATTTCCCTCATGATTAACCTAACTCCCTGGTATCCTTCCTGCAATCGGGAATCCTTAGAAACTTGAATTAAAATATCCTCAGCCTCCGACTTATTCATAAATTACAAATATCCCTCCATAATGCTAATTTTATGCTGTTGAACTGAAAAAACGTAATCTCCCAATTTACTTCATCTTCATATCGCAAGTAATAGAAATGTTATACTCCGCCTCATCTTAGCTGTAAGTACAAAATTTAGGGAGAGCACGCCATGTTGGTAATAGATGCTATTTCACAAATTCTAAAGAAAGAAGGTGTGGAATACCTTAGTGCTTTCCCTACAACCTCAGTGATTGAGGCAGCGGCCGAATCGGGCATCAAACCGATAATCTGTAGACAGGAACGCGTTGGGGTAGGGATTGCCGACGGTTATTCGAGGATTACTGCAGGTAATCCTCCTGGCGTTTTTGCGATGCAATACGGCCCTGGAGCCGAAAATGCCTATCCGGGTGTGGCAACAGCATTCGCCGATTCAGTACCAGTCCTATTTTTGCCCCTTGGCCACCGAAGAGATAGGGATAGAGTCTTCCCGCATTTTAATTCAGTCGATAGCTTCAATACAGTTACAAAATATGTCGAGCAACTAAATGAAGCAGAATCAGTTACAGACACAATGAGGAGAGCTTTTTCTCGTTTAAAAAACGGCCGTCCAGGGCCAGTCATGGTTGAAATACCTATTGACGTCGCCGAGCAAGAAATCGATGCGTCGACGATATCTCAGTACGAAAAAGCGATAATTGTACGCTCGTCGGCCGAGGAAGAAGCCGTACTGAGGATAGCTAAAACCATACTTAGCTCAAAAACACCTCTGATATATGCTGGGCAGGGAGTGTTATATTCTGGAGCGTCTCAAGAGTTACAAGAACTAGCAGAATTAACTAACATACCTGTCACTACCACAATGGCTGGCAAAGGTTCTATTGACGAACGCCATCCCTTATCTCTTGGTAGTTCATCTATCGTAATGAATGGTGCTGTTCTCCACTACATGAAAACAAGTGACACAGTACTGGCAATAGGCACCAGCCTCACAAAACATGGAATGGTAACCACAATTCCAGACGGAAAAAGAATTCTTCATGTCACTAATGATCCTATTGATATTGGGAACTATTATCAGCCTGACGATGCCTTGCAAGGGGATGCAAAATTAGTCATTCGGCAGTTAATAGAGGCATGTTCCGATTTGCTTTCTACTCGAGATAGGCCAGAATCCCCTGCTAACCGGATTAGAGAAATAAAATCGGAATGGAGCAAAAGTTGGGAGAAAAAATTAACTTCCAGAGAATCTCCAATGACTCCATACAGAGTGATAAATGAATTCATGAAAGCCACGGACCCATCCCAAAACATAGTGACGCATGATTCGGGCAGTCCAAGAGACCAGATCATGCCTTTTTATAAATCAGGAGGCCCAGGCACCTATTTGGGGTGGGGTAAATCGCATGGTCTGGGTACAGGATTAGGACTGAATATGGGAGCAAAATTAGCGTCTCCTGAAAAATTTGTTGTGAACTTCATGGGGGATGCAGCCTTCGGTATGACAGGTTTGGATTTTGAGACTGCTGTTAGAAGCGGTATTCCGATTTTAACTGTGGTCCTTAACAATTCAACAATGGCCATAGAAACGGCTCATATGGCTTCCTCACATGAGTTGTACAAGACAAGGAATTTGGGTGGGGACTATGCAGACATGGCTAGAGCTATGGGTGGATGGAGTGAAAGGGTCGATGACCCAGAAGAAATACAAACCGCATTCTTGAGGGCAAAAAAAGCAACTGAAAACGGACAGTCCGCACTCCTAGAATTTATCACCTCAGAAGAGCAGGATTTTTCATTCCGAGGGGCCTTACGGTAGTGATATATTCCCCCGAAGATTTTGGGGTTATTTGCAGGCACATACTTGGATAAAAAAGGTTAGTTCATATGAGTAATGTTTTACTCTTACCATATGTAGCAACCTCCCACTAAATACCTTCTAACTAAAATTAACCCCAGTGGAATGATATTTTTTCCTTATTACTTGACAGTAAGAAAGGGAAAGTAAATTTGATCCTACCCTTCTCTTGGAAACCAATAGCAGCCATGTTCGTCAACGCAAGGGGCGCAGTGGGCAACTAAATGACCCGGAGAAATTTCCCTCATAACCAGCTCATTGGCATCACAAGCTGGATCAGGTGACGGACAGAGAGGATCGTAACTACAGGCCGAAGGTGGAGACATCGGGCTCGGAACACCCCCTCTCAATATTATCCTTTCTCTATCAGCCTCCATCAGCGGATCTGGAATCGGCACAGCAGACAACAAAGCTTTGGTATATGGATGAACTGGGTTATCGTATAGTTCGTTTCTCTCTGCTATCTCGACTATATGACCTAGGTACATGACGGCAATTCGATCACTAATGTGTTTTACCACTGATAAATCATGGGCGATGAATAAGTATGTGAGACCCAGGTCTTCCTGTAGATCTTCAAGAAGGTTGATTATTTGCGCCTGAATCGATACGTCCAAAGCAGAGACCGGTTCGTCGCACACTATGAAACTGGGATTGACCGCTAGAGCCCTGGCGATACCTATCCTTTGCCTCTGACCTCCGCTAAATTCATGGGGATATCTATCTGCCATGTACGGGCTTAGACCACAAGTAGTTAGCAACTCCGAAACTCTATCTCGATACTCACCCTTGCTATCAGTCAACTTATGAACTTTCAAAGGTTCGCCAACTATATCCCCACAGGTCATGCGAGGATTCAAGGATCCATATGGATCTTGAAATATAACTTGCATGTCCCTTCTCATTTGACGAAGTCCGGTAGTGTTTAAACCAGTCACATCCACCCCGTCAAAGTAAACTTCACCGGCTGTAGGTTTATACAATTGCAAGATGCATCGGCCAGTCGTTGTCTTGCCACATCCGCTTTCACCTACAAGGCCAAGCGCCTCACCTTTTTTGATTGTAAAAGTCACATCATCCACGGCTTTTACCTCGGCAACTTTTCTCTGAAATATGATGCCTTCATTGACTGGAAAATACATCTTAAGATTGTTAACTTCAACTAAAGTTTCCCCCACCTGAGCGGTTGAGGCCTTATCTGTTCCTGTAACCATTTTCACTCCACAAAACGCGATTAACTATTTGTAACAAAATCTTATAGGTTTTTACTAAGCATCTCTTGGAAACCATTTGCAACCATATTCTTGTTCGCAATGACTGCAATATGCAACCCAGTGATTGGGTTCATCTTCTCTGAGAACTGGCTCTTCTGTTAAACACTCAGGGCTTGGAGCCGGGCAATTAGACTGAAATCCGCAGCCAGAAGGTCTATCACCTAGATTCGGGGGCATTCCCTCAATAGCTTCCAACCTTTCTCGAGTATTATCGTCTGCATCCAACCGGGGAACCGAGTTAAGTAGCCCGATCGTGTAAGGATGCATTGGATTCTTATAAATCTCCACTGCACTAGAGGTTTCAACGATTTTACCGGCGTACATAACAATTACACGATCCGCATATCTAGCAACTACTCCCAGATTATGAGTAATTATTATTAAGGCTGTGCCTAAATCTCTAGACAAATCCTGCATCAATTCTAATATTTGTGCCTGAATAGTAACATCAAGTGCCGTAGTCGGTTCATCTGCAATGATCAGCTGCGGGTTGCAACTTAGCGCCATAGCTATCATAACTCTCTGGCGCATTCCACCACTGAATTGATGAGGGTAATCGTCTAAACGAGTGTCTGCATCCGGAATACCTACCAAAGTCAGCAATTCTGATGCTCTTTCTCTTGCCTCTTTTTTGTTCATTTTTTGATGCAATTCTAAGGTCTCAGTTATTTGACGACCTACAGTAAGAACGGGATTTAGAGATGTCATTGGTTCTTGGAACACCATAGAAATGCTGTTACCGCGAATACCCCTCATCTCCCTCTCATCCATCTGGACCAGATCTTCACCACCAAACAATACTTCACCCTCTACAATTCGACCGGGTGGGCTTGCAACCAATCGCATTATAGACATGGCCCCCACACTTTTACCACACCCACTTTCCCCAACAATCCCTACTACTTCACCCTCTGCAACTTCATATGAAATTCCATCAACCGCCTTCACTATTCCATCTGCGGTAAAAAAATGAGTCTTTAGATTTTTGACTTCGAGCAACGGAGCCATACAACGTCCCCCCTTGTTGCTTCTTCAGGTTTTATATTTAATTCTGGATAACCAAACTTTACTTTGCGTAGCACATTCTAATAAACAGATCCAATACTAACAACTTATAAACACAATGATTCCACGGAAATTATTCAAACATACGACCATCAGCAAAAGAATTAAGGTTTTGAATAACCATTTCAGCAGCATAATTTATGCTGATTTCACTAGAGTTAATGGTGAAATGAAATAGGTTGGGATTATCTGGTTCGTCCAGATCAAAATACTTTTTAAAAAAATACTTTCTTGCTTGATCTCTTTGTTCTAGAGTCACAATAGCTTTGTCCTTATCGATAGCTTCTCGGGTCATCAAGGTCTTTATTCTGTCTTCAAATGAAGCTACCACTCCCACTCGCAAAACATTAGGCATGTCCTTTAAGATCACGTGTCCACCTCTTCCTATAAATACCACATCACCATCTGCTGCCATTTCCTTCATGGTAGATTCTAGGGCTTCAATGTATACGTCGTCCTCCACCTCATGACCTCGTGTTATCGTTGGCTGCGGGATATCCTCATACTCTTCCGTTAGTAAGGCCGTAATACCTGGCCCGAAATATGGATCTCCAGCGGACCCTGTCACGGCCGACCGCTCAAGAAGTCGTTGTACTACGTGTATCCACTTCTCTGATCGAGTTGGAAGTTTTTCCTCTATTTGATGTAAAGCCTCAACAGTGGCACCCACATCTTTAGCAATATTGGACAGGAAAATCCTATCTACATAGTCGGCCTCCAATTTTTTCGCAACTATCGGGCCTATATCCCTCGCACCTCCCCCCGACATACCCCCAAGTGTTATCGTATACATTTGTACCCTCCACAATTAGGTTTATCCCGAATCTACATCTTATGGAGTCCGAAACAGTAAAAAAACCTCTCAATCGAATGCTGACAAACATTAGTGCGTATGTCAACTATTATCAGAAATCTATCAATGAGAATAAGACCTCATCATCCAACAGTTCTGGAATGCATAGATCTTTCAAAATTACGACCGTGTTGATACCCACTACAACCCCGCCCAATTCTTCAATTAGTGCCCGTGAAGCCTGAATGGTTCCGCCAGTGGCAACCAAGTCATCAACCAATACCACCCTTTGAGAGGGCTTTATTACATCTGAATGTATTTGAAGTATGCCTGAGCCATATTCCAGATCGTATTTAACCTCCCGAACCGAATATGGTAATTTACCTTCTTTCCTTATTGGCACAAATGGCAACTGCATCTCGTATGCAAGTGCGGAGCCAAAAATAAATCCCCTCGACTCTATTCCAACAATCACATCAGGAGAAATTATTTCTGATTTCTTTGCAAAAGCATCGACACAATATCGAAATGACTCTTGATGATAGAGTAAAGGGGTGATATCTCTAAACAGTATTCCTGGTTTAGGAAAATCAGGAATATCTCTTATATGCTGTTTTAAGTTCATTACCTAACCTCTATGACCGTAATATACAGGGTATTAAGATGGTGAATTTCACAGAATGGGAATGGGAGAGATATTATATGGTGAGTGAGGAAAGTGAAACCATAATTAAAAGAGATTCCGAGTCCAAATACCTATCTCTTCGCAGAAAACAGGTATGGGCTTCTTTCAAATCACATGGTGGTGAAGTAATTTGTTTGAGGAAAAGTGAATCTTATGACATCTTTGGACATCGATCACTGAATTCAATTTTTAAAGATTAATAGTAATCTCGTGGAGGTAGCTGGATGATAGGAGTCCTAACACATCACTGGGCCGAGCAAGACCAAGTCCAAAATGCTAGACATATTTTAGACGGAAACGGAGAAGCTCAAAGTAAAGCTTTAGGGTTCATTAATAGAACCACCCTTCTATCCAAAACGGACCCGACGCAAATCAGTTCCTTAGTGCTGTGGGAAAGTGATCAAATTTACGACCAATGGAAGGAAAGTCCAGCAAGAGCAAAGGCAATGAAAGATGCAAATTCTGTATGGAGCCGACCACCTGAATCAGAAAGGTTCGACATACCTTAAAAGTACCTATTCAACGTTAGTCTTCAAATGAGCTGAAAACAACGCATGCATTCTGACCACCAAACCCAAAATTATTGGAAAGAACTGTATTCACTTTAGCCTTTCTTGCCACATTGGGAACATAATCCAAATCACAATTAGGATCCGGATCGTTGTAATTGATAGTGGGTGGAATAAGATTCGACTGTATAGTTTTTAAGGCAGCAACTGCCTCAATAGCGCCTGCTCCGCCTAAAGCATGCCCAATCATAGATTTGTTCGAACTTATTGGAATTTTATAAGCTAGATCACCAAAAGCAAGCTTGATCGCTTTGGTCTCTGAAGCATCATTCAGTGGTGTTGAGGTTCCGTGAGCGTTGATATAGTCAATATCTTCTAGTCGTTTGTCGGCATTACTAATAGCCCATGTGATAGCTCGAGCAGCGCCTTCACCATTTTTATCAGGCTGCACAGCATGATATGCATCAGAGGACACAGCATATCCAACAATTTCCCCTTTTATATCCGCACCTCTCTTTTGAGCGTGGTCTAAGGTTTCCATTATGAGTATTCCAGCTCCTTCGGCCGGAACGAAACCATCCCGGTTTGAATCAAACGGCTTACTCGCACCTTGTGGGTCTCCATCAAACCTACTTAGGGCCCTTATAACGTGAAATCCACCAAGACCTATTCTGCTTATACCTGCCTCACAACCACCAGCCACTATGACATCCGCTGCTCCTCTCCTGATAGCCTCATATGCCTCTCCAATCGCCTGATTACCCGCAGCACATGCGGTTATAAGGGTGGAGGAATACCCCTTTAAATTGAATACTCGACTAACCTGGGCTGCAGCCATATTAGGAAGTATCATTGGAATAAAAAAGGGACTTACTTTCATCCCTCCCTTTTCAAACAGAATCTTTGCGTTGTCTTCTGTAGTAGGAAAGCCGCCATTACCGTTGCCCATCACAACTCCAACTCGGTCGTTATTTGATGACAAATCTAAAGCGGAATCTTCAATTGCGGTAGCAGCAGCTGCCACTGCAAATTGAGAAAATCTGGCCATTCTCCGAACCTCTTTGGGGTCTGCATATTGCCCTGCATCAAATCCTGTAACTTCCCCTGCTATGTCACTCGGAAACCCTTCTGTATCACATAACGTGATTCTACCTATGCCAGAGCGTCCATTAGACAAGCCATCCCAAAATTCCTCGACTGTTTGACCTAAAGGGGACATCACCCCTAGTCCGGTTATTACTACCCTTGTATTGTCTTTTGCCATTATATTTATAAACCTTCTAATGTCCTCATTTTAATTTCCATCTGTTATTTTAAGGCAAATTTGGATAAATCTCAGGCGAAATTTCCTTAATAACTTCAGAAACCTCTGCAGCAACGGACAGAGAGCCCGTACCTAATATTAAATCATTCCGCCCTGCCAAACTAAAGGCGTGGTCTAAACCTTTGGAAACACTCCCAAATGCCTTGCTAGTAACGATATCGCAATTCAAGGAAGCTTTACTGACAATTTCCGACTGGATAGATTTGGGGTGCCTTGAAGATACTGGAATAAGAACCGGCTCCAGTAACTTCAAAGGTTCCAGCATATTGGCGAGATCATGGCCCCCAGTCGCCCCAAAAACTACGATCACTTTGGAGTTACTCATATGGTCGTTAACAGTCTCTACCAATCGTTCCATTGAATACGGGTTGTGAGCGCCATCAACTACTAAAATTGGACCTGATGTTTTTAACACTTCGAATCTTCCAGGCCAACAGACCTCCGACAGTCCAGTTTCAACCGAATCTCCATCAATTAGATAACCCAATTCTTTTATTGTCTCAATAGCACATATGGCAGTAAGGGCGTTTTCCGTTTGGTGAATTCCGAGTAATGGTAATTTGAATTCGTAATCTCGTAGTGGAGTCTTTACCTGGAGGTACTGTCCAGATAAATCTTTATGTTTTATGGCAACGGAATAATCTTCGCTGACTTTTTTGATCGGTGCATTACATGCAGCAGCAATTCCTGTCACGACATTCATCGATTCCCTGTGCTGCGGAGATATGACTACTGGGATTTCATCCTTTATGATTCCAGCTTTCTCAGAGGCAATTTGGGCTAAGCTATCGCCTAATATGCTGATATGGTCAAGACTGATAGAAGTGATTACTGAAACAATAGGTAATAGTATGTTTGTTGCGTCCAACCTCCCGCCTAATCCAGTTTCAACAACCTGGAAATCAACATTTGATTCACCAAAAAAATGGAACGCGGCCGATACCATAAACTCAAACCAAGTAACCTCACCATATTGACTATTTTGCCCAGTCTCCATAACTAACGGCCAGATCTGCTTAACAAGATTAGTAAAATCATTTTTGGAAATCGGCTCAGACCCTATCCGAATCCTCTCAGTTAAAGAATGTAGATGAGGTGAAGTTACTAAGCCCACTTTATATCCAGATGAATCCAATATAGCCGTGATCATGGCTGAGGTGGTACCTTTGCCTTTTGTGCCAGCTATATGAACAGAGGGAATATCCGATTGGGGATTGCCCAGTTGAGTGCAGAGGAGACGCATCCTTTCCAAGTGAAAGAGCGAATGATTAGGACTATGTTTGCCTCTTTCGAAATCGGCTAAAGTAAGAGTCTGCTCAACAGCACGGTAGTAATCACTATCTTCTTTCAAGGGCGCTAGAATTGAGTCGGGAGAGGTAGTGACCCTACTGCTGCCGATGACTGTATAGAATCTATTCCTACCGTACCAGTCGCATTTATATTTGATTTGTTAGATGCAGTCCGAGATCCGCCTAAGGCACGACCTTTAGAGGAATTCAAAGTATCGATTGAATCTACTTCAGTGATCAAAGAATTTATTCTTTCTACCAACGTTTTGGCTTTTTCTATAGTATCTTCAGATATGTGCACTTTGAAATCATCAAAATTTTCCAGAAGATATGCCGCAGGCACATATCGATCAAAGACACCCCCAGCGATTCCTGTTTTCGCGAAATATACCTTCAGTCTTTCCACGATCCTTGGATTACTTTCAGTGATGGATCTCATAGTCAATGTATGGTCCAGTTGATTAGCATAAGAAAGGTTGACCAATTGTAAATAAACCTTTGGATCAAACAAATCCTCGATGTCCGCGTCTCGTACCCTGGTAACTTGAACCCACTTTACGGGGTTCTCGCCTTCTAATTCATTTTTCCTATTGATAGCCTCTATCTTTTCCTTATTTGTTGGGGTTAAATCCATCATCACCGCGACACTAACATAGTTATCCCCAAGAAGAGTGATGAAAGTAGAAAGGTTATCCGTGCTACCCACGGGTATAATCACCCATCTTGGGTCGATCCTCGACCCGGCCTCTGCTGCCACCATATCACCCAAAACTTGTAGGTATATCAAATCAGACGGAGAATTAACCATCAAACAGTGGGGAGATAGAAATAAGGTTTGAGCCATCTGATAACCCAAGGCCATCTGTAAAGGGAATACAGTCTCCCTGTCATTATGAACAGGATCATCGGTTATCACAGTGCCTACACCATCCATATCCTGAACCAACCTGATTCGATGCAGTTTTTCCAGATCAATCATAAAAGGTGAATGGGTGGTGTATAGAACCTGACATCTTGGTGAAAGTCTTTCATCCATGAATCTCAAAAAATCTTTTTGGGCCATGGCGTGTAATGCTGTACCTGGCTCGTCAAGTAGGATTATCAAATCACCACTTTCTGTTTCTTCTAGATGCGAAAAATACGACAAAAAAGAAAAAAACCAGACAAACCCTTTGGACCTTTCATCAAATGACACCGTGACGCGGTGC